>Ga0213858_10001111_pt1 | contig 12773 bp, 10 predicted proteins | sample PICome_FD_160122 | JGI IMG/M metagenome (GOLD analysis project Ga0213858, IMG submission 160122) | Coastal seawater microbial communities near Pivers Island, North Carolina, United States - PICO245 | ecosystem: Environmental > Aquatic > Marine > Coastal | place: USA: North Carolina | collected... | reverse complement strand
ATTGACTATAAACTCTTTTTGTTCTTCGGTTAATTTAACATCTTCTTTTTTATCTATATGTTTTGTCTGATATGCGATTTCTTTCTCTGCTAAATATTCTCTGACAGCTCGCCCCTGCTTAGTTCTGCCGTCAAGCTTTTCATCATCAAAAACTTCTCTAGTCAATGCGGAGAGGTCGGTGATATTAACGCCCTTAGAATCAATAAGATCTTTTTGTTCTTGTGTGAGTTGAAGATGCTTCTTCATACGCTATAATTTCTCCTTTCTCTAATATTGAAATTGCTTTTTCTTTAAATATTTTTGTTAAGTTTTTAAGTTGTTTATATCCAGCTTTTCGCCCTGTTTCGTTAGTTTTATAACCCATGATTTGCGCCACCTCCTCTTCGCTTTTATGATCTACATACAACATTTTGTAAACCTTATATTGTTTTTCTGGTAAATGCTTTTTCATTTCTGCTGATAGTTTTTTTATGGCTTCATCAATATCTAACTGAGGATCTTCCATCGCAGAAACTTCCCCTGTGTGGTTCTCCATCGTTACCGCCATTTTAATATCATACGCTGATTTCTTTGTCTTTTCCCATTTTGCATATAATGGGCACTCTGAATCTTGCAGGCCTGTCCTAGTAAAACCACAAAGAGACCCAGAACTAATGCCTGGATCCATGCTAGTTTTGGATTGATTGAATGGGCAATTAAGGCACGGCCGCACAAAGTTACTATAATTATTCCTTAATATATTTTTCATCTGGTTGGTAATGATCTTGTTGATCCACGGTCCCAAAGCTCTAGACTGATCCCATTGGTCCCACTTTTTATAGATATGAGCTTTTATAATTTGCTCAACATCTTCAAAATCAAACCAAGCTAAAGAATCTAAAAACCATTTATTTTTTCTTTTTCTAACTTCCTGGTTAATGGTTTCGTATTTATCTTCGAAAGAATAATTATTTTGATTTTCTTGGTCGGCCTCTTTTTCTTTTTGTTTTTGTTTTTTTGGTTTCTTCAACTTTAGATTCCTCCTCTTGAGGCAAAAAAGAATCTAATTTAAAAATTCTTCCCCCGAAAGCGTTGCCTGAAGTTTCGCATTGAAAATTGTTTATCTTTGGAATCTCATTTATGTCCAAACCATCATCTCGCTCGATCTCTTCTTCGGTGCTAAGGTCTCGCGAACTCCTTAAAGGGCGCTTTTTAACAAAAGGCTTAGGCTTTACGCTATTTTGAGTTTTTTGATTAGCAACAGCCTGATGTCCCCCAAAAGAAGCGCCGCAACTCGAACAGAATTGAGGTGGAGACAATGCATAGTAATTTTTAGACCCACACGACTTACAGTAATTATACAGCATATAAATCTATTATATGCAAATAATTAGATAATATCAACTAAGCAATATAGCCACCAATTAATCTAGCCTGTCTCTTTAAAAAAGTAAAACAATCGCTATTTGAAGGGTCGCATTTAAAATCTACAACTGCGTCTAGATACTCTATTCCAAGTATTCCTATGATCGCTCCATTTAAAGTCTTAATTGGGACATTCACTATAGACTCAACCCCCTTGCTTTTTAAAACACTCTTAAAGGCTGGGTCTTCAAGCAGAGATACGTCCCTACATTCGAATATACCGTCTGAAATTAAGTCATCCATGTATGTGTTAAAATTAGACACTCTATGGTTTTGCGAATTGCCAGCTTCACTACTAACTCCGTTCTTAACAAATTCATAAGTACAACTAAACTTTTGCTGCCCTTTTCCTGAAAAAAAGTGCTCTCCATTATGAAACTCAAATACATATGCTCGATCACAATCAGTAACAGAGTGAATATATTTCAAAGCCTGATATACATTAGACCCTGTTTTTGATCTAGACTCCAAACAGTTCTCTTTTTTATATTCTAGTTTATTTCTAAACCAGATACTAACTAGCGTTCCAACTACAGACACTACCGATGCAATTATTAAAGCAAAAGGGTCATTCATATAAATATGTACACATTATTTTTTTGAAGAAAACCGAAAAGTTATAGAACAGCATATAAAAACTGCAGCAATAATTATAATTAGTACTAAACTAGGATCATAAGAATTAACTTGATTAGCAGACTGATAAAATTCTAACTTATCAATTGTTCCATTGGAATCAGAATCTATATTATCAAAAGTATTAATTATCCCGTTTGGCGGCATGGAATCTGACCGACTCTTTATTTTAGTTGAAAAACAACCTGACAAGAATAAACTTAATATCATTAAATATTTCATCTTTTCTTACTTGGTATTGCATAAAAACCTACAACCATAAAACATAGATCCATAAAAGAAGAAAGCATGAGGCCTCCTGTCAATGTTACAACATGAAAATCCGTTGCCCCAAAAAACCAAGAAAATATACCCCATTTAGCATTATCGCCTTTAGGCACGATCATATCATAACTAATACTTGGATTATGGGCGTAATATATCATAAGGTAACACAGGGTAAATGTTATGGATAAAAATAAAACCCTGCGAGTGGCTTTAACAAATCCGTCAGATGCTTGAGCTTGCTGATTTTTAATTAAAGCGTCAAGAGTATCTTTGTCTCTTGCCGCCAACGCAAGCTGATCTTGTCGCTTTTGTTCCAACCATGCATTAATCAAATTTGCCCCTATTTTGATTCCTGCCCCCAAAATAGTATTTAATATTGGGCCCATTATTTTTTAGCGTTTTTTCCTAGATCTGCCATACCTTGTCCAACAACGTATGCAAGCATTGGGGTCATAACTGTAGTGACTGCCTCGTGATCCATATTCCACCCTAAGAAATGGTTCAGCATGGGGACTAGGACTGCCATGAATGCAGCCCAGAATTTCTTACTCTTCCAGAATTGTTTCTCTTGTTCCATAATTTAAAAAATCTTCTTTATAATTTCAATTACACTTTTAATTATATTGTTGATAAATTTTAATAACCCTTCTTGTTGCTTCGGCTTAGGTTTTGGTTCGGGTTTTGTTGGCTCAATTTCAGATTTCGTCTCGATATAAAAAGGCCCATTGGAATTAATAATTATTTTCTTATAAAGAGAATTCTCAATAAAGAAAAAGCCTCGATCTCCAAACCACTTTCCCCAGCTGTTTTGAAACTCCCAATATAATTTTTTATTAATTGTCTTCCACCCAACCATCGCAATAGCGTGACCTCCTGCTTTTTCACTATTAAGATATTTCTCCGAATCAATTATTCCGTTGCGAGGAGTTTTAAAAAGTTCCCTACGAACCATAATTGAAGTCCAAAGAGGTTCTTGTGTGAGCATTTTTTTAATTTGATTTGTTTCATTTTTGTCAATTACATAAAAAGCATTAATTTTAAATTTTCCAGCATTTTCTAAATATCCATCGACTTTTGGAGCGTTCTCCTTGCCAGTATAAGGCCAATATTTTTCTTCACAACACCCGACTTTTTTTAATCCGTTTGCTGCTCCCCTGATTGTTGTCCCAGAATAATCTTCGCCTGGCCAGGGGTCAAATAGTTGCCCAGTTTTATATATATGCATAGCGCTAGGCTCAGACCCTAAAAACTCTTTAGCGCACCCATAAACCACCCTACCGCTATGTCCGACACAAGAGCCAATGTTTCCTTGGTTTTTAACTGGCGGAGTTTTGTCTCTCAAGGAAAAATTCTCTAGATCTTTGACTGCGACTTTGAAAAGTTTATCCGCAGGCAAAACCCAATCCCTCTCATCTATCGGCTGAACAGGGACATTAGTCAATTTTTTCTCGAAATATATTTCTTTAAGTTTTTGCGGAATCAAGCTTTGAGATAATAAATTTAAGTATTTCACTGCGTAATATATCTTCCTTTCCAAATTTAAAAGCATGAATGCCATTACCCCGACTATCTTCACAATTAAATAAATCAAACATTGGAGCGAAACCGCTCTTTCCATTAATATCACTTTGCATAAAATCACCACATATAAATAGCTTACAATTTTCCCCTATTCTTGTGATCAGAGTAGTAAGTTCTTTGTATGTAAAATTCTGCGCTTCGTCGGCAACGACAACCTTATCCTTCCAGCTAGAACCCCTTAAGTAATTAATCGGCATTGCTGAAATTCTTCCGTCGTCAAACATGTCTCTTTTTGAGGTGTTATTCTTAGGTAGCATTTCATAAAGCTTATCTTCTAACGGAGCCATATAAGGGTTAAACTTCTCATCTATGTCTCCAGGGAGTGCTCCCAGTCCTTTTTCTGCGCTTTCAATTACTGTTCTAACATACAACAAATCAAGTTCGTCATAAGCGCTCAGCAACCTTAAGGCTGAATATACTGCCATATATGTTTTTGTTGAACCAGCAGGCCCAGCGATAAACATAAGTTTAGTATTTTCATCAAAAGCAATTGATAAAAATTTCTTTTGTTTTTCGGTCAGCTTTAATGAATTTACTGCAATTTTTTGTTTTAACTGAGGAATAACAAAATCAGGTTTCTCTTTGTTGGACTTTTTAACAGTCATGCGTATAATGTATTATATACACCAATCTAGTGTATATATAATATATAAATGAAAAATAACCACACTATATTAAAAATGTTAAGCAAAAGCCTCAATGGCTACGAATCAACATGCTGGCTAAAATCAGAAAATCAATTACTTGATGGACAAACTCCAGCAGAATGTATGTTAGAAGGCAAAGGCTCGGATGTAGAAAGAATACTGCCCCAAGAAATTAAAAGAATTAAGTCTCGGAAGAAAACCAATTAGGCCGAGGCATAAGCTGTCGTGGCCAGCTAGCATTTTTTAATGAAGATAAATTATCAATCTTTATATCTTTAGATTTTTCAATTATTTTTATTAAATTTTCTTTCTTTGATACCTTAATTGAGTTGTCAGACTTTACCTCGTTAATTGACAGTTCACAGTATAAATTTATTATTTTACGCCACTGATTTTCGCCGTCGCCCTTTGATAAAAAATCCAAAAACATTTCTTCCAGTGGAACTTTTATAAATATTTCACTACAAATTAAATCGTCCAATATTTCATCTGCTTGATCTTCTGAAAATTCTAATTCGGAACCAGTAAAAAAAGCAATTGCATTATTTTTTGATTCAAGTGAAACCGATTTTATATTACCTCTCTCAAACGGTAATTTAATCTCAGGAAAATTATCTATCGCATCTGTTATAAAATTTTTAGTTGGTTGACATTCTCCATATACAATTTGCCCAGCTCTCACGCCTTCGGGAGATTGAAAAGAAGCTTCTAGGATTTTAGTTTGATCCTCGATAATAACTTTTTTATTTCTAAAAAATTCATAACATTCAAATTTAAAATGATTATTATAAACTAAGTTAGAAGATTTGACAAACCTAGGATTATTCGAAAATAAGCCTCGGGTAATAAATCCTGCTTCAGATAAATAGCTTACAATTACTACATTATTACAAACACAGCCATATAATACATCATCCATATTTAATTATATATAACTTTAAGATATATCAAAACTTATTCCTGTAATTTCTACCCAATCTTTAATATTTAACATAGTACCAATCAAACCGAAACAAAGTTGCCCATTTTCAATAGTCAAGGTTCCAGGACAAGCGGATTCGACCTCTTCTCCCCATTTTTTAATAACACCATTAATTCTAGCGAGGCATTGATGATGTTCTTTTCCTCCGATATATAGAACATCAGTTTCTAGTAATTTATCAAAACTTTTATTCAGTGTGTTATCTGAGTTTTTATAAACTCTTGGAATGTATTCTTTTTCCCAGCTCACTAAATCTGAGTCCGACATTCCTAAGTTATGCGCCGCCTCCCTAGCCTTAGATTCGGTAGCATAAAGAGTATTATTCTTCTTTTCATGTAGCCAATTTCTTCCAACAACCCAAGACTCAAGCCTTACGTCGTACCACACATAATCCAAACCTTCTCTTTCTTTTGCAATGTTTATAACATATTCTTCCGCAATTTGTTTAGCCTCTTCTCGTGTGACAGCATAATCATATGGATCTCCAATACCTAGAGACATGATTTGACTTAAGCATGTTGTAGAGTGCTTGCCTCTGTCTGAAAATTCATCATACGCCCTATTGCCCTTGTAAGAATATCCTTCTTTAAATATATCAAAATAATCAGATAGCACAAGCCCCGCAACCCCACCTTCTAAAGTCCACTGCCGAGTTCCTTCGATGAAATTAACATTAATAAAGCCTTGGTGAATATGGTTCGTGCCATCAGGAGCTGCGTCATGTTTATTTAATGTATCTAGATAAACTTGATTCTCTCCATGAAAGTTCTCCTCCATGGGGTAAATAGGTTTAAGCTCAAACCTTAAATGTCTTAAGTTTTTAACTGTTGCTGGGAAATCTTCAAAAAAATGAACTGGAAGAGAGTTGAGTCCGTTTTTATTCTCCGTATTACCTTCAAAGTTCCAAGTTTTTTCGAATTGAGCGGACGGAGATATAGGTTCAATTTTTGCAAATTTTAAAAATCTATCATTGCTTTCAAAAGCAGGTCCAGCGTCATCCTTCATATATTGAGCATTCATGGTAAAACTTCGTCTACAAATATAAGCCCACTCACCCCAATGATAAACATTTCCTTTAGTAAATTGATGGGCATCAGAATCAGGATTAAGTCGACGAATGCGTGTCGGATCGTGAATTAAATGAATTTCTTTTTTCGTAATTGTTCCATTTGCGTTGATTATTATCTCAGGCTTGCGAGTCCTTTCTGTATCTCTGGCTTGCCCTGCATTTTCAAATAACAGGGCTCTATTAGGAATATAAATAGTGTTTTCTTGATTTGCTTCTTGAGGATAACCAACAGATTGAATAAGATAATTTTCATCTTGAGTATATTCCCAATAATATTTCTGATCATTGTATGCTGCTGTAAATTCTTCGTGGTTATTGGCAAATGTTTTTACAGAACCTCCGTCGCTTGGGGAGATATAACTCTCTGAATAATTTGGCTTGTGAAAAATATTATTTTTAAAAGCGGGCGCTTTACTTGATAAATAATTCAAGCTATCTGTGGAATAAAATCTAGAATTAGTTTTTCCAGAACAATAAAAATCATGATGAAGCTCTCGGCCCCAAATTGTGTGCGTTGAATTTTCGCCATTAGTAAATTCTGAAAAGCCATATTTATGCAGCTCAGAAATCGTTTCCATATAATCTGTAACACTACCATATATCGAAGGCCATGCTGGCGACGGAAATTTATATCTTAAATCCCAATTTTGTTCGTTTCTTTGAGCTGCTTCTACAGCAGCGTTTATATTATTATATGGGCCCATGCCTGCTTCCACAGCTATTTGCCGAGAGTCCAGAGAATTATTTCCTGTCGGATTTTCTAAATAAGATTCCGTCGTATTTGAAGCATCATCATAAGTATTTTTAAGTCCACCTATTGACCCCGTTCCTTCTGCGTTTGGTTCATAAGTATCCCACGATCCGGCTAAAGCACTTTCCCATTGATCAACGGTTTCATCGGTATAGTCTTCCCATTCTGAATCAGGTCCAGTATTGGCCTGCGCTGGATCCCAATTTACAGCTGCGCCTTGGCTCGACCAAACATAAGTGTCATAAATACCGGGAAAATTCCAAATAAGTCCGTTAGTTGGATGTTTAGCCCCCATGATTGTAACGACCGAGTCAAAGTCATCAAAATTCTTAAATCCATAAGCTATTGCGAGTTTAGTGGCGAGCCATACATTATACCAATAGTCACCACTAAATAACATGGCAAAATTAATTGAAATATTACTGTTCCAGTCTGTGTCAGGAGGCAAAATTACTTCTCTTGCGTTACTATAGTAGAAAGTTTGAAGATCAGAGATGCTCGAGTTACGGTGTTCATACCATTGTGGATATGGAAAACCTGGATCAAGAGAAGCTAAAGTTAATGGGTCTCCATTAACGCCTTCGTTTTCTATCACTGGGTGGGTTTGATTCTTCATATGCTCATAAGGCAAAAGATTACTAGAATCTTTTTGCTCCCAGTCAGCCCTACGCATAACATTAAAATTTTTAAAATTATGTAAATCATCAAGATTCCATGAAGAAGATCGATGAATTTTTTTTGTTTTTATAAAACTGAAATCTATTTGACTATGCCCTATAGTTTGCTGAGGAATAAATGCATCTCTTTGATAAGGATCGTCTGCGTGTTTTTTATTAAGTATGATTTTTGATAAATTTATTGAATGAGCAATACATATTTGAGATCGATATCTATGTAAATGCATAGGCCCTTCTTTTTTAACTTTCCAATTGCTATTTTCCAATGTGCCATTGTAGCTTGGAGCATTCGGAGCATGACGATCTGAGTCCCAAGGTAAAGGGGGGTATTCTGCAAAAGGAAACATTGAATTATTTCCGGTATTAAGATCTTTTTTAGCCTCAAAATATATTCCTTTGTATAAAATTAATTCTCCAGCGTTAATCGATACGCCAGGCAAACTGCCAGTTTGACTAAGGTTAGTCGCTCCACCAGATAATATCGTATCCCCAAAAGGTAAAGATATAGGATCAAGTAAATAAGAATTAAAAAAGAAGCCAGGATGTGTCGCCAAATCAGTATAAGTGCATTGATTATAACCTTGGGTTAAAAAGAAAGCGTCATCTCCATTTTTAGGTTGAAGAAGATTTGTGTGGTTTGCACCATAATTGTTACTGTTTCTGTGGCTAGATTTACCCTTGGCCAGGGTGGCATTTTTCCCGTCGTATATTGTATTTCCTCGTTCGCCGTTATTCATAAACCAATATTTAGGTTTTTGTAAATCTTTAGTTAAATTTTCTAAAGCATCTAAAAAATGTTTAGAACTTAACGCGCGGGTTCCCGCATCTAATATTGAAGTAATATCAACAGAAGGGGTCGTCGAGAAAACCTCCCAATGTGGAGTCGTTAAAATGCTGTCTGAAAAAAGATTGGTGCTTCTTATGGCGCCGTCATCCCAACTCCAAGGAACGTAATATTCATATGAATCACTGTTGGCTGTATATTTCATCTCGTCGAGCTTTTCCCATATCGCGCCCTTGCTAACTTCGCAGATGTGATTATGAGGTTTAAACCATTTGTAACTCGCATCGGGAGTTGGGTAACGATTTCCTGTCGGTATGTCTCCAGCATGCTGACTGTAATAATTTTCCATAAATCTGGATCGCGAATCATTTAATAATCCCTCTGGCTTCGCAAGATTAGCGCTTACTGCAAATCTTGAACACATATCCCTGACAACATCCCACCAATTAAACGTCCCAGTAGAGGGAACTCGCATGATCTCTGGAGCGAATATATTATTCACGTACCCTCCCGTTCTTCCCCACGTTAAACGATCTCCAGTACCAACATAACCAACATCAAATATAGCTGCGTAATTTAGTCCCCCTTTATGATTGCTGGCTTTTAAATTTCTTGGATTTGTTGATAAATCTAAAACCTGTAAATCTAATCCTGAGGAAGTTAATACACCAGATGAAGAATAAGAATTATTTCGGGTATTATAATTATATAAATCTTGATATTCTCCCCGATAAGCCGAGAATATTGAGAGCGCGAAAGGATCGACCGTTGGCCAAATTAAACTTAACGCCTCTCCAAATGAGCCTTCTTTTTCAAAAGCTCGACCGCCTTTATAATGTGATGACATGCCTGCGGACCAGCCTTCAGCGAGTCTAATCATAGCAACTTGATTATTAAGAGAAATATTATGAACGTTGTTTTTGAATATTTTATTTAAATCTCCTTTCATGCTTTCAGTTAACGAATTTTTGGACGTCTCAAGACTTTCCCAATGATTAATATATTTAGTCGAATCATATAAATAACTAAAATCAATGTCAGCATCATCACAAAAAAGCCAATATTCTCCTTTTCTTTTATTAAAAGACATACAATCAACAAAAGATAATAAATCGCCCCCAGAAATAGTTGAAGCCATTGATTCGTTAGTAGGATATGGATGAGTCCAGCCATCAATTTCTTCGCCCTGAATATCAACATAAGTCTTCCAGTTTGGCAGCCATTGTAATGAAGGTTTCTGGCCCAACGCCGACCCTGGCATGTCAAATAGGGTACCGTCATCAATATTCCAGTACTTCCTCACGATAGCTTTTGATTCTGGAGATCGATTTGCAATTTCTGCCCCGCGCTCAAAAGCAATTAACTCAGAATTATCTTTAATGCCTGTGATTTCACCTGATGCAGTTTTAGATAAGCCAAACGTAAAACCTTTAATAAAAAATTTATTATTTTCGTCAAGATAGCTTAAATTAGACAGCCTAAAGAGCTTTAATTTTTCACATATAAATTGAATCATGTTGCGATTATAACCTCCAGTGATTTCCTGCCAGTAATTCTCTGAGCCCAATTCACCTGGGATATAACTTTCTGCAGTTTTTGTCCACCAATTTCTACCAGTGCGATTGTCAATATTAAAATCGCTCGCATCTGAGCCGAATTTATTTCCATGAGACTTTATGCATTTAAAAATCCTTCCGTTATACGAGACAACACTTGGCATCTGAGACTCAAAACAGCTTGAGAGACATTCAAATTTATTAATGCTTGCATATCCCGTTGATTCTCCCTCTTGAGAAGATACATATTCTAGATCTGATAAATCCATAATTTCACCTTCTTTAATAATTTCCTTGTAGTGTTTGCCAGGCTGCCATTCATCTACAAAACCATCAACTTCAGGCAGTGAAAAAACATTCGACAGATATTGGCCCGCTTTTGTATTTAAGGTGCATCTATCTGCATTGGATTTTTTGTAGTGCTCATCTTGTAAGTAAAATTTTCCATTAATTTTTTGAGATAAAAATCTCTTCAAGAACCAGTCCTTATGGGACCAAAATCTTGGGCCGTCCAAAAATACCATTTTAGCAACTATCGGCTCACCATCTTTTAAAATTAAAGCTTGAGCACCAACATTTTGATAATTTTCGAAATAAGGAAATAATCCATCGCCTCCAGCTTTGTAAGCGTAACCTCTTGATATGTAAGAGACGAAGTCCCCGCTTTTATTCATAAAAGTAACCTGATCTTGCAAAAACTCGGGCCCATTTAAGAATTCAGATGATACGCCAAAAACCTTACCTATTTTATTATCGGAAGAATACGTTGATCTCTGAGATTTTGATATTTCATTATTACCTATGCCATATAGATTATTTGAGGAATCTAAGAAAAGACTTCCGTATCCAGAGCATTTAATGTTTTTAATTAAAACATTTTCAATAACACCGCCCTCTCTGGAGAAGTCTTTTATTCTATGAGGTCTTAAATAGCATTCCTGAGTTAAAAACCTGGCGTCGCCACGAGTTTCTCGATAATGGTTTTTTAATGATTTATGATGAAAGAAATCTGGAATAACTCCAGAGAATACAATTTTACTATTTTGACTGCCACCACGCCCACGTCCATTAAGCCATGGGGTATCGAAAAATTCCGCAACTGAGCTCCTACAAACCAATTCTACTCTAAGTTTTTCTTCTTGGCGCTCAGCCATTTTTTCCCAATTTACAAAGTATGGATTAACGCCAGGGTGATTAGTATATTGATCTGATTTATTAAGTAGATTAAACTCATTATTATGCGACACCAAAGCTGTGAATGTTTCTTTCCTAATAAAAACCTTATCTCCAGTTTGATAAGTTTCCCCTGCATTCCATTGGTTTACAGCAAACAAAGGTTTGTTTATAACTTTCCATCCATCCATTGAATCAAAAGGATCGCTATTGCCCACCCCAAACCTTTCGAGATACTCGTAACCATTAATACCTTGAGTTCCGAAATTAGTATCTGGATTCATATTGTAGAATTGATCTGTCCTCTCAAAATACTTATCTATTTGTTTTTGAGAATTATCGCCAACACCATAAACTTTTCCAGATTCTGTTAAAATTATTGCATGAGATTCTCCCATGCTGACTCTTAAAGCTTTATCTCCGCCATAATGATCTGGATTATAAATTTCAATAGGTCCAGATAATAAAGATGGAATATCAGTCTCGTCGGAAGTAGTATTGGTAGAAACCGAGTATCTTTTACTTAAACCTTTTTTAGTTGGAATATTTAAATCTTTAATTTCATCTTGCATTAAACTACTTAAAAAACCTGCATGAGAAGTATTATTATCCTTCAATGACATGAAGTAAAATGTACGATACAGCTTTTCGCCTTCAGCAAGTTCAATTTTCACTATATCACCGCGATTATAACTATATGAGTCTAATTGGGTATAACGAGAATTTGAGCTAAGATTTGGGATATAGCCCGCAATTGGAGCGCCGTCGATTATACTAAATCTCGTAAAATCAAAATGTTTATTATTGAATTCTGGCTCTTCTGAAATGTATTCAAGAAAATCAAAATTATGATTGGCAAATTTTACAGCAAAGTCTCTGCCTTCATTCCTTTCAGCTTCATTTTCTTCATTAATAGCAAACCAATTGCCATATCTTGCGCTGAAGATCCAAGAGAAAGTTCCTGAGCTATATGGATCGCTTATGTTATTGTTTTTTGGAGAATGGCTTCCCACAGACTTGGTTGTCCATCCTAGCAAGTCATCGTAAAACCAATTTGCATTATGGCGCATTGATTCCAAGCCTCGAAAATAAGTAGCTCCTCCAGTTAATCTTTTGGAATACATTGATTTTATGTAAGCGTGTCTGTTTGAACGGTCATCTCGAGTCAGTGGCATATTCCAATGTGCATAAGCAACTCCGTCATTGCTTAACGCAGCAACCAGAGGATTTGTTCTCATCGTCACCT
>Ga0213858_10001110_pt1 | contig 12773 bp, 10 predicted proteins | sample PICome_FD_160122 | JGI IMG/M metagenome (GOLD analysis project Ga0213858, IMG submission 160122) | Coastal seawater microbial communities near Pivers Island, North Carolina, United States - PICO245 | ecosystem: Environmental > Aquatic > Marine > Coastal | place: USA: North Carolina | collected... | reverse complement strand
ACTCATCGGTGACGGAAGCGCCCTTGGAAAAATGGATCACGCCCAAGCCAATGGGATTACAGCAGATCACTGCGCTGATCAAATTCTCAAAGCGACTGCCAAAAAGAAGCGACTTCAATTGATAGGACGAGAGTCATATGCTGTATGGGTTCGAAGATTTTTTCCTTGGCTCTTTGATCGACTGATCAAAAAAGCAAAAGTGAGATAAAAAAAGGCCCTTAACGGGCCTTTACTTATTCTTTGATTATTGTAGGATATTCAATCCCCAATTGCTCGAGATAGGTGTCGTATTTCGTTTCATCAAAATAAAACTCAGAGAGCTGAGGCTTGAACTTTTCCATGATTGCAGTGTTTAACTCCACAGGCGGCGGATCATTTTCTGTAATCATAGGCTTATAGGTGGTTTCTTTACTTTGCACATTGGTAAAGTAGTCTTTAGCCTGGTCAACTAAAGTCGGATTTAACAAAAAGTCGACTAAGGTCATGGCCACAACTTTTGCTCCTGCAGTTACTCCTTTGTGTGCGATAGGAGTTGCCATAGCAATGGCATTTGACCAGTGATGGCCCTGAAGTCCAGGAATGTTCGAAGGAAATCTCATGGTTACCGTAGGCACCTTCCACGACACATCTCCGATATCGTCTGAACCACCACTAACTAAAATAGGAGATGGCTTACCAAGTGGACTGAGTTCTGTAGACAATCCAGAAGTTCTGTTAGAGTTTACCTCTTTTTGAACTGCCTTGGCTAAACTTTGATCAGCCTCTGACCACTCGGGTAATCCAACATCTTGAATATTTTCATACATCGTCTCAGCGATAACCTTATTGAAATGTCGGGGCCAGGCCGTTCCAACAACTCTTGAACTCACTTCAGTGTCGGTCATTTTAGCCGCACCTTCGGCAATGTTATTTGCGTCATTGTACATTTTCATGATGCCTTCGTAAGTGATATCCCTCAAATAATACCAAATAGACGCTTTAGACGGCACTACATTGGGCTGGTCACCAGCATCGGTAAATATTGAATGTGATCTTTTGAGTGGATGTAGGTGTTCTCTCTTATAGTTCCAACCGATATTCATGAGTTCGGCCGCATCCAAAGCAGAACGTCCTCTCCAAGGGGCTCCCGCAGAATGTGCTGCTTCACCTTCAAAAGTGTATTCTACAGAAATTAAACCTGTTCCTCGAGCTTGTCCCCATGAAACACTGAGATTACTGCTCACGTGGGTGAAAATACACATGTCGATATCATCAAAATATCCATCTCGTACAAACCAGGCTTTAGAAGCCACAAGTTCTTCAGCAATTCCGGGCCAAACCACTAGGGTTCCTGGGATATCGTGTTCTTCCATCATTTGCTTAACCCCAATGGCCGCTGTGACATTTAAAGGGATTCCTGCATTGTGACCTTCACCGTGACCAGGTGCACCCTCTACCATAGGCTTGTGATAGGCTACACCGGGATATTGAGAAGCCTTGGGAATACAATCCACGTCACTTCCTAAAGCAATGACAGGGCCGTCTCCGTTTTTCCATCGCGCAAACCAAGCGGTTGGAATATCTGAAACTCCGTATTCTATGTCAAAGCCCGCTTTTTCTAGAATAGAGGTGAGATAAGCCGAAGATTCTACTTCGTGAAAACCAAGCTCGGCAAAACTGAAAATTTTATCGACCATGACCTGGCTGTTTTTGTGTTCAGATTCAACCCATTCCTTGATTTCTTGTTTTTGTTTCTTGACAAAAGACTTGGAGTATTTCTTTTGTGCATTGAGGCTAAAGACCATTAAGATCGCCCCGAGACTTAAAATTTTTACGCTTATTTTTTTCATGATTTATAGGAGTAAATTAGTGTTCACTTCTTCAGGTTAAGGTATATATTTTTTCCATCATTCGCCATTTTTCTCCTTCTTTTGAGTTTGGTAAGGCTTGCTGAAATGTCCACATCAATTCTTCCCACTCCTGAACTTTCGGATTATTTTGATCTGCCAGTTCTTTTTTCTCCCAACTGAAGGCTTCATTGGTCTCTACAATCATAAAAAGCCGGTTTTCTACGCGGTAGATGTCTAAGGCGGTTATTCCAGAAGATTTTAGACTCAATTGAATTTCAGGCCATACGTTTTGATGATGTTTTAAATAAGCGCTGATAAGCGCTTCATCGTTCTTTAAATCAAGGGCAAGACAATATCTATGATGCTTCATTTTCTTTTAAAATAAATCGTCCAAAAGCGAGAATATACACAAAACAAAGTGCGGGTAAAACAAATGAGAAGTTTACTTCGGAGACCCCGAGCACTTCTATATCATTCACAGCACGCCCCCCAAAATCTATAATCCTACCTTGTAATTGTGGCATTAGTGCTCCACCGACAATGGCCATAACCAAACCGGCGGCGCCTATTTTCGATAGATCTTGATCTAATTTTTTTAGGGAAATTCCGTAAATCGTGGGGAACATGAGCGACATAAAAAAGGAAATCCCAATGAGGCAATACATACCTAAAAGAGACTCGTTCATCATGGTCATTACCGAACAAAGAAATCCTCCGACAGCAAAGTAGCTGAGCAATCGAGCAGAAGGAATAAATTTCATCAAATAGGTACAAAGGGCCCTTCCGCTAAAAAAGAGCAGAAAGGCTATGAATTGATAATTGGCGGCAGTCGTGTTGCTGATTCCTATATTTTCGGCGTATTGATAGATGTAGGTCCAACACATGATTTGGGCGCCAACATAGAAAACTTGAGCACCTACACCAAAACGATATCTCTTGTTTTTGATGAGTTCAGAAAACCCTTTTTTTAATTCAAGCCGGTCTTGTTCTGACTGAATCACAGGCATTTTAGTTGCCAGAATTAGGATGAAAAACAGGGCAATCACCAATCCAATGGCCACATATGGATCTCTGATTACCATTAAATCAGCCGATCGAATCAAGGCTTTTTGAGCGATATCTAATGAAGCGTAGTTTTCAATATTATCCGATTGCAAATTTTTAAGCACAAATTGTTGGGCGATGACCAAACCTAAAATAAGGCCAACCGGATTAAACAGTTGCGCAAAATTTAAGCGTCTGGTCGCTGTAGTCTTTGAGCCCATCGCAAGAATATAGGGATTGGCGGTAGTTTCTAAAAAGGCCAGTCCAAAGGTCAAGACATAAAGGCCCAAACAGAAGAACCAAAACGCCTCGTATTGAGCTGCAGGAATAAATAAATTAGCCCCGATAAAATAGAGTGCTAATCCCAATAAGACTCCTTTTTTATAGCCTTGCTTTCGGACAAAAAGCGCCGCGGGAAGCGCCATACAAAAGTATCCGCCATAAAAAGCCATTTGAACCCAAGACGCCTGAGCGTTAGAGAGCTCAAGCACGGTTTTAAAGGCTTGAACCATGGGGTCTGTTACCGCATTGGCAAATCCCCAAAGTGCAAACAAGCAGGTGATTAAAATAAAAGGAAGGGTGTATTTTTTTTCGATTAATTGATCTTTCATGTTGCGGGTTTTAAATGCTTCGGTCTAAATGTGTATATCCTCCATCGACGTGTATAATTTGACCCGTGGTATGGCTTGATCGTGAAGAAAGTAAAAAGCAAACAGTTGAAGCGATTTCTTCAGGGGTAGTCATTCGCTGACCCAATGGAATTTTTGATTCAATTTCATTTTTTTTGAGCTCTGGATTTTCAAAACTCTCAATCCATCTTTGGTATAATGGGGTGTACGATTCGGCAACCACCACTGCGTTTACGCGAATGTCGTCTTGCAATAAATCTACAGCCCATTCTCTGGTAAGTGCATTTCGTGCACCGTTAGCGGCGGCATAACCTGAGGTGCCTCCTTGCCCAGTTTCAGCTACCTTAGAGCTGATATTTACGATGGCTCCTTTACTTGTTTTAAGACCTTCGAGGCAGAGTTGTACCATATTGAAATAATGCCCGACGTTCTTTTCAATTGAGCTCAAAAATTCCGTGTAACTGCCTTGCTTTAAGCTCACGCCATCATTTACACCCGCATTGTTCACAACACCGTCTATTCTTCCATGGCGTTGCATAAGCTTTTCAATGGCATCTTTGCACTGGGTGAGATCCGTTAGTTCAGCGATCGCATAGTCTGCTCGGCCTCCTTCACATTCGATTGCGGCTATACAACTTTGACAATCTTTTTCTTTTCGGCTAATGATAAAGGGCAGGGCTCCTTCTTGAGCAAGAATTTGAGCAATGGCTCTGCCAATTCCTTTGTCTCCTCCTGTGACCACAATGACTTTATCTGTGAGCTGTAAATCCATGATTTATTCTGTTATGATATTGATTTCAGCAAAACTTGCAAACTCTTGGGTGTCGATGATGCGCTCCGCCTTTATTCTTAAATACCTAGTTCGATGTGGTTTCTCAAATGAAACCTTCTTTACTTTTCGGTCGTTGGTAATATTGGCAAATTCTCCTGTTTGTACCAGTTTCCATTTTCGACCATTATTTGATTTCCAAACACTATAGCTCGAAATGACTCCTTTGGGATACCTCCTCTGATCGGGTAGAAATTCAAATCCCTTTAGGGTTTGTTTTTTGCCAAAATCAATACGCAGATCCCTTGATTTAGATTCGAATACCGTTGTAGGATTTTCATCAAATGCAGCTGAAGCCTTTTGGTCTTCGTTCAGCGTTTTCCAAGGAGATTTATACACGTCAAAATACACCTGAGCAGGTTCACTTTGTGTATTGGTTTTCGCATCGTACGCCACGGCATTGACCAATGTTCTCTCAGGTAATTTTATCGCCTCTCTGAATACTTGAGAAGTTGGAGAAGGGATGTCTTGATTTAAACTGTAATAAATAGTCGCATCTGCATCTGCAGCTTTTATTTCAACGAGACCTGAGAGCGTTCTATTAATTTTTGGTGGCTCCAACAAAATTGGGGCGCGATAAAGCCCAAGTTCAGAGAGTACAATACTTCCCTTAGATTGAGACACTATAAGTTTAAAATGACTTGAAGAGGTGTTTTTAAAAGAAAGTATTCTTTTGTTGCCAATGGTGGTTTGCTGAACTAAGGTATCCCAAAGACCTTGCTCATTTTTTGCTAAAAACGAAAAAGCTTGAACTCGTTGACCGAGTGGTATATATTCTCTCAATACAAGTCTATTCAATTCTTCAGGGGCATCAAATTGGATTTCTATTTCAGCGGAATTCACTCCTTCTGCTGTGGCCCAATAAGATGCTTTTTCTCGATCTTTTAATCGGTCTACACCGTAATTATTTCCCCTTTCATTGGATGCCTTTAAAGTTGCCTTCTGAATGAGGTCTTCTTTAAAGTCTAGTTTTATTTGTTGACTCAATTGCATCATAGCAGCACTGTCTGCTTCGTGAATCAGCCCTCGATGGTCTACCGGAATATTGAGTAAAAAGTTTCCGTTTCGCCCAATACTCTCATAGTAGGTTTGAACCAATCTGCTTTTTGATTTTACCTGATGATCTTCTCTGGGGTGATAGTACCAACCTGGCCTGATAGAGGTGTTAACTTCTGCTGGAAGCCAGTGCGTTCCATCTTCGTGTCCGTAACGCAATTCAACATACTTTGGCCAACCGGGGTAAATCTCGTCCCTCCGCATCGTACTCCAATTGGTTTCTCCCGCCCATCCTTCTTCAGTACCGACCCAGCGAACATCTGGTCCACCATCGCTAAAAATGACAGCCTCAGGCTGAAACTCTCTAACCATTTCGGTGGTTTTATCCCATTGGTAGTAGGTTTTATTATCGATTTTTCGGGTTTCATTAGCCCCTCCATAATAGCCAAAACCTCCGTTTGCGCCATCAAACCATATTTCAAAAAGTTCGCCATATTCGGTCAGCAGCTCGCGCAATTGTTCATGAAAAATGGAGACATAGGTGTCTGTACCGTAGTGTTCGTTGTTTCGATCCCAAGGAGAGAGGTAAAGCCCCAATTTAAGTCCGTATTTATCACAGGAATTTCGAAGGTCTCTCAACACATCTCCTTGTCCATTTCTCCAAGCACTTGACTTTACGCTGTGCGCAGTTGTTTTTGTTGGCCATAAACAAAATCCATCGTGATGTTTGGCGGTTAGAATAAGGCCTTTCATCCCTGCTTCTTTGGCAATTCTCGCCCATTGATCTGTATCGAGTTGCACTGGATTAAAGGTGTCGGCCGCTTCTCCTCCTGTACCCCATTCGAGGTCGGTGAAGGTGTTCATATTGAAATGAATAAAACCGTAGTACTCCAACTCTTGCCATTTTAATTGCCGATTAGAAGGCAGTGGTCCTATTGGACTAGGAGCTGGTGGTGCACAACTAAAAACAAGCAGTAGTATGAGGAAACTTAACTTTTTCATAAATCATAAAAGTGAATACAGTTCGTAGCAAAAACTTTTTCAATATCCTTTTGGTCGCTCAGTGAAAAATAGGATTTCAATAAATCTAAGTGATCCTTAAAGTTTGATGCCAATAAACAAACCGGCCAGTCTGAGCCGTAAAGTAGCCTATCCATGCCAAAACAGCGAACAACATGATCTAAATAGGGTAGAATCTGCTCTACCTGCCAGGGTTTTGTTTGGATTTCAGTAAAAATTCCAGAGAGTTTACAGTAAACTTTGGGCTGGTCTGCAAGTTGCTCAATTTGTTCTGCCCAATGCATATCCATCGGAAGATTGTATTGGGGTTTTCCCAAGTGGTCAAGTACAAAATACTGATCTGGAAAGTTTTGGGTCAGTGCTATGGCAGCTTCGAATTGTTTGGGATAAATCAAGAGGTCATAAGTGAGGTCAAACCTTTGCAACTGTGAAATGCCCTGCTGAAAATCATCCCTCAACATAAAGAAATCGTCTTCCTCATCTTGAACGATATGTCTCAGGCCTTTAAAAAAATCATTTTGGGTGTAGTGCTCAAGCTTGTTGTTTATATCATTTGCACAGAGGTCTAACCAGCCTACAACGCCTTTTATAATGTCGTACTGTTGAGCGTAATGCAAAAGCATTATAGTTTCTTGTTCGGTCTGTGCCGCTTGCACAGCAACGCATCCCTCAACCTCAGATTGCGCATAGACCTGCTCTAAATCAGCGGGTTTGAAATCTCTTGCTATTGCAGCCATGCTCGAGTCGATCCAGGCATGAGTGCTAGGGTGATAGTTCCAAAAGTGCTGATGGCTGTCAATGATCATTCAGGGTAGTTTATAATTTCTTGTCGCGCTTCTCCCAATCCCTCAATACCTAACTCAACTAGGTCTCCTGCCTTTAAGTATCTGGGTGGATCAAATCCTAGTCCAACACCAGATGGGGTCCCTGTAGAAATGATATCTCCGGGAAGTAAGGTCATAAATGAACTGATATAACTCACCAATTCGTCAATTTTAAAAACCAAATCAGAAGTGTTGCTGTCTTGAACTCGTTCACCATTTACCTTTAACCAAAGATCTAGTTTGTGCGGGTCTGCAATTTCATCTCGTCCGACTAAATAAGGTCCAAGTGGAGCGAAAGTGTCGTGACTTTTTCCCTTTACCCACTGGCCTTCGCGTTCTAACTGAAAGGCTCTTTCACTGTAATCATTGTGTAAAACATATCCAGCAATGTGAGAGAAGGCGTCAGCTTTAGAAACATAGGTAGCCTTTTTGCCAATAACTACGCCGAGTTCAACTTCCCAATCGAGTTTAGTCGCATTTTTAGGTATGGTGATTTGGTCATTAGGACCACAAATGGCTGAGCTTGCTTTAAAAAAAAGAACAGGCTCTTTTGGCAACGTCATTCCGCTTTCAGAGGCGTGCTTGGAATAGTTGAGTCCAACGCATATGATTTTAGAAACCTGACTCAGAGGAGCAGCTAGTCGCTGATCAGGAGAGACTTTAGGGCAGCTTTGCTCATGCTCAGACAACCATTGTTTTAGGTTGTGCATTCCGTCCTGTTCAAAAAAATCAGAATCGAAGTCAGATGTGAATGCGCTGACGTCAATGAGGTCTCCGTTTTTTGTGAGTACAGCTGGTTTTTCTTGCCCTAGGGCTCCGTATCGTGCGAGTTTCATTTAACTGTTTAATTTTATAAATCCACCATCTATGGGGTAGTCTGTTCCGGTAATAAAGGCGGCGTCATCTGAACAGAGAAAGAGCGCAAACTTTGCGATTTCTTCAGGGGAAGCCATACGCCCTATGGGCTGGGTTTTTGAAAGTTGAGCGAACATTTGCTCTTGCTTTTCAGGATAGTTTTCTCTGATAAAACCATCGACAAAAGGGGTATGAACTCGTGCTGGCGAAATACTGTTGCAGCGAATGCCGTGTTCAACATAATCTTTGGCTACAGAATAGGTCATGGTCAGTACAGCTCCTTTGGTCATAGAATACGCAAAGCGATCACTTATACCCACGCTCGAGGCTATTGAAGCCATATTTAGAATCACCCCTTTTTTACGTTCTTTCATGTGTAAAACAAAGGCGTGCATTCCATTGTAGACCCCCTTAATATTGACCTCATACAATCGGTTTAAATCGTCTACATCTGTTTTTTCAAGTGAACCCACGTGAGCGATTCCTGCATTATTGATGAGAATATCTACTGGATGTTCCCCTTCAATTTTGGTCGCAAGCTCATGAAAATCTTTGTGTTTACTGATATCGCAGTGTAAAAATTTAACTTTTTCTGAAGCTATGGATTCGACCACTTGTTCTGCTTGATTCGAATTGGTGTCGATGAGGTAAACTCGGGCTCCAGCTTGCGCAAAAGTGCGAACCAAGGCCTCCCCAATTCCACTTGCGCCTCCAGTGATGACCACGGTTTTATGTTGAAGGTCTTGCATCAGGACTATTTGAGTTCTAACTCAATAATGGTATTAATAGGATTCATTTCTGCTTTAGGAATAGCGATGGTCAATCCCAAGTCGTTTTGTTCGTATCTCACCTTTTTTGAGGTACCATAAAGTTTGGCCGATTTGATTTTTTCAGGAACATCTCTTAAAAAGATGACATTGTGTTCTGGGTCGAGCACGTGAAGGTAAACTTTGCGGTCTTTTCGGGTAGAAGCCAATTGATTGTCGGGTTCTAAAATACCAGCCTTTGTGCCGTATACCGTTTCACCGTATTGATCGAGCCACAATCCAATTTCTGAAAGTGATTTGAGGTGTTCCGTTTGAATTTTTCCATTGGGCATTGGCCCCACGTTTAATAAAAGGTTACTGCCGTAAGAAGCAGATTTGACCAATAAGTGAATAAGTTCTTTAGACGATTTATGTTTGTCGTCTTGAAGGTTGAACCCCCAAGATCCGTTTATGGTTTCACAAACCTCTAAGGGCAATTGACCGATATCTGAAGCTGATGTTCCCCAGCCTGTGGTGTTTTGTCCGGGAAGGTCTTTCTCAAACATTTGAAAGTCTTCTCCTGAAATGGGAGCAATATGATGGTTGTTTCCGATCAAAGCATGAGGTTGTAAATCGTGAATCAACTGATACAATTCTCGATAGTGCCAATCAACATTGAGTTTGCCGAATTTTTTTCCGTCCCATTGTTTTTGGTCCCAATGCCCGTCAAACCATATGCCTCCAATTTCTCCGTAGTTCGTTAAAAGCTCGGTGAGCTGCTGCTTCATAAAGGCGATATACGCATTCCAATCTCCGTTTTCACGACCTTTTATACCTAAACCTGTACGACCACGAGGATAGTAATCATCACTTCTCCAATCCAGCAGAGAATAATAGAAAAACAACTTAATGTCAGCCTTTTTACAGGCCGCGGCCAACTCTTTTAAGACATCTCGTTTAAAAGGGGTGGCATCTACAATGTCATAGTCTTCTGCGGCGGTATCAAACATTGAAAAACCATCGTGATGTCTACTGGTGATGGTGATGTATTTCATACCGGCATTTTTGGCCATTGCCACCCACTCTTCTGCATCGAAGTCAATGGGATTAAAAAAGGAAGGTAATTTTTCATAGGTGTCAACGGCAATATTCTGATTGTTCATCACCCATTCGCCATCTCCTAAAAGACTGTACACTCCCCAGTGAATGAAGAGTCCAAAACGGGCTTCTTGAAACCACTCACGTGCGTTTAAATTTTCTTCAGAGGGCTGATAATTCGGAATTCCTTGTTGCGCGAAATTGAGGCTTACTGTAAAGAGTAAGACCAGAGACCATTGTTTTTTCATTAGTTAGTTCAGTTAGTGCACTTAAAATTTAACACCATTTTTTGTGGAAAGCAAATACCCTTATCCCATCAAAATCAATGCAGTAAACCTCAAGGTGTTTCATAAATTTACTATTATTGGTTTAATAATGACATTCTAACTGCAGACAATTCAAAAGTTATTTATTATGCGTAGCACACAGCATTTGTTTAAAAGTGTACCGGTAATCCTTATGGCAATCTTGGGATTAAATTCTTGCACTCCTTCAAAGACAGTAAAAGAAACAAGACCTAACATCATCTACATTTTAGCAGATGACTTGGGATATGGTGAGCTTGGAGCTTATGGACAACTAAAGATAGAAACGCCCAACATAGATGCTTTAGCTGCCTCTGGCATGAAGTTTACACAGCATTATTCAAGCGCACCTGTTTGTGCTCCAGCTCGATATATGTTGTTAACAGGACAACATTCTGGCCATGCTTTCATCAGAGGAAATGATGAGATGAGATCAAGAGGAAAGGTTTGGGATTACCACGAAATGGTCAAAGACTCAACCTTAGAGGGTCAACGACCTATGCCCGAAAACACCAAAACACTTGCGCACTATTTAAAGTCGGCAGGTTATCAAACAGCAATGGTAGGTAAGTGGGGGTTAGGCTCGCCAGACTCTCATTCTGTTCCAACTAAAATGGGTTTTGATTATTTCTACGGCTATAATTGTCAACGCATCGCTCACACATTTTATCCCACGCATTTATACGAAAATCTCAATCGAGTTTACCTCAACAATGAGGCGATTGCACCTCATACAAAACTCGAAGAAGGGGCTGACCCTTACGATGAGAGGAGCTACAGTAATTTTAAACTCAATGATTTTGCACCGGATTTGATGTACGATAAAATGAGCGCTTTTGTCGAAGAGGCCTCCACTGAAGAGCCCTTCTTTTTGTATTGGGCCTCACCAATTCCACACAATCCTTTACAGGCACCGCAGCGATGGGTAGATCATTACATTCAAAAATTTGGAGAAGAAGAACCCTATTTGGGAGACAAAGGATATTTTCCGAATCAGAGTCCCAGAGCTACTTACGCGGCAATGATTTCTTACTTTGATGAAAACCTTGGGCGACTCGTTCAAAAACTAAAAGAAAAGGGAGTGTACGAAAACACGCTAATCTTGTTTAGCTCTGACAATGGCGTTACTTTTTCTGGAGGTACCGATGGAGAATTTTTTAATTCATCAGGTCCTTTTGGTGAAGAGCGTGGACGCGGAAAAGGCTTTGTTTATGAAGGAGGTATTCGCGTACCTATGATTGCCTCTTGGCCAAATAAAATTAGCGCCGGATCTGAAACAGACCACATCTCAATACAATACGATTTATTAGCAACGCTAGCTGATTTAGCCTCTTTTGAAATCACCTCTGAGCAGGACGGGATTAGTTTTTTACCCACCTTACTCGGGCAGGACGATCAGAAGCAGCACGACTATTTATATTGGGAGTTTCCTGAATATGGAGGGCAGTTAGCACTGCGTTTTGGCGACTACAAATTCGTTTGGGCTCATCTGAAAGATAAACTGCCGCCGAGTCTTGAGCTTTATAATTTGAAAGAAGATCCGGCAGAAGAGAACAATATTGCTGAACAGCATCCACAGCTCATTGAGCAGGCAGACGCGTATTTTCGCCAAGCGCACCAGCGCTCTGAAATTGAGCGTTTTCAAATTCCTTTACTCGAAGAGGGCTTTTTGAAGGCTAATTGATTCCCGTTTGGCTCAGGGTTAGTAGCAAAAGCATTTGAATAGAAAGATGGCCATTGTCATTGGTCCACCACTCATCAAGAGAATGCGCTTTACCACCTCTGCCACCAATACCAATAGTAACCGCTGGAATATTTTTTGAAATGGGAATGTTTGAATTGGTCGACCCAATGGTGAGTTGAGGTTCCGCCCCAAAAGATTGTGATGCAGCCAAAGCCGATTGAATCAAAGGCAGGCTTTCTGACAGTTTTCCCGATGGTCGATTACCAATCTTGTCGATTCTCAAGCTCAAGTCAGGTCCTCTGCGTTTAATGCTGTTTTGATAAGTCAAAGCTTCGTTAGCGGCCTGTTTCAGCAGCTCTTCCATATCGTCTAAACGCGAAGGTTCAATAGATCTAATATCCACCTCCATGACAGATTCGAAAGGAATGGAGTTTACAGAGGTTCCTCCGCGAATCGTTCCAATATTATACGATGTTTTAGGGCCAGATTTAGTGTAGGCATCCGCATATTGAACGAATTTGCTGATCATTCCACCTAAGGCGTGATGAGGATTGGCAAGACCAAAAGCCCCCCATGAATGTCCTCCAGGACCGTCAAAGTGAATTCGATATCGATAAGAACCCAGTCCTTGATTATTAACCCTTGCCAAAGAGCCTCCGTCAACTGAAATCCATTTGTCAATTTTAGGGCCATCCTTTCTAAAGAGATGTTTAACACCTCTGAGATCTCCTAGCCCTTCTTCACCTACAGAAGCGATTAGTAGAAGGTTGTGTTCTGGCTGTATTCCTGTGGTTCTCAAGGTTTCTAAAAGCGTTAAAAGCATGCTTAGTCCTCTTGTGTCGTCGGCAATTCCAGGAGCGTAGAGGGTGTCATTTTGAATTCGAACCCTAACGTCGGTACCTTCTGGAAACACC
>Ga0213858_10001108_pt1 | contig 12804 bp, 11 predicted proteins | sample PICome_FD_160122 | JGI IMG/M metagenome (GOLD analysis project Ga0213858, IMG submission 160122) | Coastal seawater microbial communities near Pivers Island, North Carolina, United States - PICO245 | ecosystem: Environmental > Aquatic > Marine > Coastal | place: USA: North Carolina | collected... | reverse complement strand
ATATCTCTAGCCTGTTTATTTTCTCCTATAATTATTGTTTTACGGAAATTACCTTTAAAATAAGCTCTATATCTTTTCAAGAAAAAAAATAGAGAATACTTGCATAAAGAGATAAAAACAAATGAATAAAGAACGTAATTACAAACTAAAAATGGACTTAAATTAAATTGAGGAAAAATCCCCGCGTAAGCAAACATGAATAAGGAAAAAAACAGAATTTGCCGAACTAGTAAAGTAAAAACTCTAATTACACTAGAATAACGATATACCTCATAAAATTTTGAAATAAAAGCAGTTATTATCCATCCTAAGGAAATAATAACAGTAAATTCTTGAAATGGGATGTTGTTGAAAAACCAATAAACTCCAATAAAAATGATGATGCTTAAATCTACAGTATAAGAAATTGGCTTAATTGCCCAAGAATAACGACCTTGTCTAAAATTACTCACCTAAGTTTTAATGTGTTTTGAAAAATTTTTATGTTCAACTTTTAAGAGTTTTGATTTTGGAATAGATTTAAAATATTTAACTGTTTCTAGCAACCCTTTCTGTCTATTAATTTTTGGGGACCAATTTAATATTTTTTTAGCTAAACTAATATCTGGTTGTCGTCTTTTTGGATCTCCTTCTGGTAATGGTAAGAAATCAATTTTTTGGTTTATTTTATTAAAATTTAATACTTCTTTTGCAAAATCTAAAACAGTAATTTCGTCTGGGTTACCAAGGTTAACTGGATAGCTATAATCACTAAATAATAATCGATAAATACCTTCAATCAAGTCATCTACATAACAAAATGATCTTGTTTGTGATCCATCACCAAAAACTGTAAGATTTTCACCCCTAATAAGTTGACCAATGAATGCTGGTATTACACGTCCGTCATTCACCCGCATCCTTGGACCATATGTGTTAAATATTCTAGCAATTCTTACTTGTAATCCATGAAAACGATGATATGCCATTGTTAGCGATTCTTGAAAACGTTTGGCCTCATCGTAAACTCCTCTTGGGCTTATAGAACTTACATTTCCAAAATAATCCTCTTTTTGTGGATGAATTTTAGGATCGCCATATATCTCTGAAGTAGACGCAATCAAAATTCTAGCATTTTTTGATTTTGCGAGACCCAATAAATTATGAGTTCCTAGCGAACTTACCTTTAGTGTTTGAATTGGAATTTTCAAATAATCAATAGGGCTGGCTGGGGAAGCAAAATGTAATATAAAATCAATTTCTTGGTCTAATCTTATGTGTTTTGTAACATCATGTTCAATAAAATTAAACTTTTGATTAGAAAGCAGGTGGCTAATGTTATCTATATCACCCGTAATAAAATTATCCATACCAATTACATGAAATCCATCTTTGATAAAGCGATCACATAAGTGTGAGCCAAGAAAACCAGCAGCTCCTGTAATTAAAATATTTTTTAGCATATAATTCTCAAATATAATTAGTTTGATTATTATGAGTAATCTAAAGATCAGAAACTTTAATCACAATAAATCAATTTTTTCCAGAAATCTACTTAAAACATTATTTTTAGAAAAATTAGCAACAACGTAATCATTGGCTGATCTTCCCATTTCCAACATTTTAATAGGATCTTCAATTAAATTATCTAGTTCAGCTATTACCTGATCCGAATAACAATTAAAAAACATCCCTGGGCAACAAGAATTAAATATGGTCTTTATCTCAGAATTGTCATTACCAATTATTAAAGACGGCTTTGAGCTTGCCATCATTCCCAAAACTTTTGATGGCATAACAGCATCCATTACATCTGCCTTTTGAAACAAGATGTGAATATCTGCGCTTCTCAATAAACTTGACAACTCATTTAATGGAACTGGAGGAAAATACTTTACGTGAGAAAACGATTTGATGTTGTCCAGTAACCAATTCTTCTTTGCTCCATCTCCTACAACAGTAATATCATACTTTTTTGAGGATGTTTTTTTACAAAATTTTAAAAAAGTCTCCCAGTCTTGTTTCTCTCCAATATTACCTGAATACAATACTTTAACTTTTTTAGTCTCTAAATATCTGTGGGTAGTAAACTTAATTTCTTTCTCATTATCAATCCAGTTCGGTAAAAAAAAAGATTCAGAATCAGATTTCTGCTTTAGAATCTCTTTCATTCCTTGGCTTATTGTGCTTGCGATATCTGCACTGTTCAATAGCATCTTTTCAAGATACATTAAAATTTTATGTAATAGGCTGTTTTTTGAGTTTAAACCAGATTGCTTAGCAATATCAAATTCAAAGTCTTGTACGTGTACCCATAGTTTGGATCGGTAACGAATCTTTAAAATTAACCCCAATAGAATTGAAGTTGTAAATGGAACTATAGATATTATTAAGTCGGGGCTTTTTTTAACTTTAAATAGATTAATGAAATTACCAAAAGTAAAAGAGATAAGGTGAACAATCCTTTTAAAAAATGTTGGGTTTTTTGGTACATATTGCTTACTCCTCAAAACTCTAACTCCATTGATTTCTTCCTCAAATAAATAAGGCTTTGTTTTATATTCTCTTTTAATTTCCCATGCTGGGTAATAAGGAAACCCAGTGATAACTGTAACGTTGTGTCCTTTCGATACAAGCGCCTCTACTTTTTGTGTAGTATATAAGCCTATTGCGCTATCCTCCGGGTAATAATTAATCCCAATTACTATAATATTTTTAGCCAAATCACCTTTCTTTTAAATATTTTGCAGGGCTACCAATATATACTTTTTTTGGATCTAAATTGGTGAATACAGAGCTTCTAGCGCCTACAACGCAAGAATTATCTATTGAAATACCTGGCGCAACATAAACATCTGTTGCAAGCCAACACTCTGAACCAATCGTGATTTTTTTTGAATAAATAGGGAAAGACGGGTCATCATATTTATGAGATGCTGTACATAAATAACACCTTTGCGAAATTACTGTGTTATTTCCAATTTCAATTTCTCCTAATGAGTAAAGTACTGCGTTGTCACCAATCCAGCTATACTCTCCAATGCTCACTTTCCAGGGATAAGTGATCTTTGCAGAAGGTCTGATCAAAACATTTTTTCCAATTTTTGCGCCAAACAATCTTAATAAAATTCTCCGCCAGGCAAACATAAATTGAGGGGAAGTCTTGAAAAACATTGAATAAACAATAAACCAAAGCTGTACAATAAAAACAGAACGCCCTCTAAAATTGGTAGGTGTCTTATATGTTTTTAAATTTTGAATCAATTGTATAAATATAATTTAAGTATCGAGTGTCTGCGAATATATAAAATAGATATCTATTTTATAACTCTAGTTATTTAGATTTATTGTGAGATTGAAACAAAGGGTGTCTAAAGAATAGACTTAAAATATCAATTTATTTTTCATTAAATATCTTAAGAATTCCAGAAGTAAAGCCATCTTCTGAAAATTTCTTTCTTGCGTACTGTAAGTTTTTTAGGCTTATTGACTCTAACTGATTCATTGATTTTGATAACTCTAAAAGCCCCTTAAACAGGCTCTTACTATCCCTCTTTTGTACAAACAAGCTGTTTTTTTTACTACATATGTCTGGAATTCCTGCATGATTAGTAGTAACAATAAAATTACCAAACCCCATAGCTTCTATTATTGATATTGGTTGACCTTCCATACGATAATAAGTAGGAAGACAAAATACATTGCCCCAACTTAAAAGCTCTGTTTTTAATTTGCCACTAACAACACCTAAATATTCTGTGTTGTCCAAAATATTTATTTTTTCTAAAAGATCATTTTGGTCGTCTGGGATACTCCCTGCAATTTTGGCCTCAAACGGAATCTCGGCTGAAATTAAGGCATTCAATGCGTCCAAAAATTCAAAAATCCCCTTTTCTGGAATTAGATTACTCATAAAAAAAAGCCTTAGTTTAGAAAAATCCTTTTTTTCAAAGACCTTGTTTTGAGGAATAATTAATGATTCTTGAATGAAATTATGCTGGATGAAAATCATGGATTCTTCTAAAAAAGGCTTCAGTAGTGGTTTTAAAGATTTTGATAAAACAATACCTTTTGAAAAAGCCTTTAAAATGGGTTTAACTATGATCTTTTTTAATAACCCCATTTGATTGTATGAATACTCTAAATAACCTCCTTTTACGTGTACTACTGAAGTTTTTCTTAGAACTTTTGCAAATAATACAAATGGGGCATATTTTAATACTCCAAAAAATGTTTGCCCGATTGTACAATAAATAATATCAGCAAAAAAAACTTTATATAAACTAAAATAGTTTTTTAAAAAAGATAACTTTTTAAAACTCCAAGATCCTTGCGCAGACTGAACATTTGACCCTGAAGAAGCATCTATCCTCGACACTTTAATTCCTCTAGATTTTATGACTTTTTCTAGAACTAAGTTTGATAAACTTACTCCAAACAAAGGCTCTGGAAAAGGTCCAATTATTAAAATGCGTTTATTTTTAATAGGCATAAGTCGAAACTATTGAATTGGTGTTGTGTTGATCTTTAATTTATTATAAACGATTCTCGATGCGCAAAGTTGAAATAAAATATTGGAAATTGAAAACCCAATTGCCATTCCCAATGCCCCAAGTTTAAAACTTAATGAAACCCCTACTAATAACCCGATTCCGATTAAAATAAAGTATGGTTTTATGTAATAATTAGCAAGACCGGACATTTCAATAACGCTATCAGCCTGTCCAAAAAAAGAAGAAATAAAATAACCCGTACTAATAACTATAACAATCGGGTAGGAGTAGATAAATTTCGGTCCAAAAAGAGCTAAAATATCTCTACCAAAAATTAGTAATAATGATAAAATAATTACACTTGAAAAGAAACCAACGAAAGACGATCTTTTTACGTGTTTTGAAAGACTTGTTTTATCATTAAAAGATCTTGCAATAACTGGGGCATATGTGGCTTTTAAAGCTTCTATAGCAATCATCATTAGCATTGCAACTTTAAGACCAATGTCATACTTCGCAACTTGATCTGGAGCACATATTAAGGACAGAAAAAAGCGATCGCCCCATAAAAAAAGAACCGTCACATAAGATTTTAACATAAGAGGTTTGTTATATGATGAAAAGCTTAGTGGTATTGCCTCGCTACTATTCTTATTCAATGAAAATTCTTTTTTAGTCCAAAAAATTGAAAATATAAAAAGTATACTTATAGCTACAAAATGAGATGTATAAATTACATCAACTGAAACTTCATTAAATACAAAATACAAAACACATAGAACACATAAGCTTAAGAAAATTCTGCCCGTAATATTTAAAAAAGCATATTTAATAATACTTGACATAGCTCTTAATTTAGATGAATTTAGTTGAATCATAACCATAACTGGTATAGAAAGAATAATCATTGTTATCCCATACTTTGTCCCTGGGAAAAAATTGGAAAACTGGAAAACTACAATCAATATAAGAGCAATTATTATTGATATATAAAAAACTTTACGCTCAAGCTTTTGAATCCATATTGGAACACCGATAGACTTAAAATCAGAGAATATCTTAACAAAGTGCACATCTATACCAAACTTAAGTAATACGCAAAGAATCATTAAAATTGATAGTGCTTCGACAAAAACACCATAATCTTGAGACGAGAAAAGCTTTATTAGAAGCAAAGAAAATATATAATTAGAAATGACTGACAAGCCTCTCATTGCAATGAACCCAATTGTTTTTCTCTGGTTTACATCGTTTACCAAACGCATCACTTTGACTAAAATATTATTTAGCATTTGCTTCTTTCTTTTTATAATTATCTGCTTCTTTAAATGCAAAAAAGTTTAGTAAAAATGAAAACAATAAAATTCCATTTTGCTTCTCAATAAAATTCTCAATCAGCGCCATTGTAAAAAACAAAAATAAAACTGAAAAATAAATAAAATCTCTAGATTTAACAGCTTTTTTAAAGCTAATTACAAATATCGATAAGAGTGAAATAAAACCCATTATCCCGCAAGACAGCCATGCCCCTAAAAATTGGTTGTGAGAGTTAAAATAGGTGCTATTATTTTCAATATAAAATTTAGATAAGATGTCTTTTACATCTCCTATTCCGTGGCCAAAAATTGGAGCCTTGGATATTGCTTCCAAAGAAAAATTATATATTCTAAGCCGAGTTGAAGTTGAGCCTATGTTGTTTAAATCAGGATTTAAGATTACCGATAAAAATTCATAAAAACGCTCTTTTAACAACTGATTTGAAAAAATTAATAATACAAAAACAATTAGCATTAATATAAAATAACCTAATCCCTTTCTTTTCTTTAAAGAAATAAAGTAAACTATAGAAATAATTGCCGATATCAATATTGGACCCTTTCTAGCTAGCAGTATAAGTTGACAAAACAGAAATGCAATTGAAATAAAAAATAAAAATTTGGTAAAACTATGCTTCAGAGTTTTATAAATTGATGTTGAAAAAATTAACGAAATCACTACTAACATAGAAGCGTAAAGAGGGTGCATTGAATACTTTCCGAATTTTACAGTAATTCTTTCTGGATAATGCAACAAATATGTTTTTGTGAAAAATCCTTTAAACAAAGAATAAATTAAAATTGCTGAGAAAAAAAGTATAGTTGAAATAAAGAAAAGCTCATAAAACTTTTTTTGTATTAGCGCGTTTTTAATGTCGTTTCTAGTATAAACAGCGTAAAATGTCAATGGCATAATTAGCATAGGCGAGATACTTAAAAGGTTTTCTGTTCCCTCACTAAAATTATCTGTATAAAAAATACTGATAAACATAAAAACAAAGTATAGAATATTGATAATTAATATATTTAAATACTTTTTTTGACTATTCAATTTTGGTTTACAAAAAAAATAGATCGCAACTAAAGAGAATATTAAAAATGGTATATTTCTGAAATTAAAAGGAAGCAGTGCTGAAACGGAGAATAATATAACTCCTAAGTTAAACACATTTAAAAATAATTTATTCCCGCTCATCTATCTAAAAAGTCTAATTAAAAACTTAGGAACAAAATAAATACTAAGTAAGGGGCCTATGAAATAGGAAACACCATTTGTTAAATCGCCTCTTAACAAAAACAATAAATGAAGGGCAAAATAAAATGCTATAAACTCCTTAAAATAGTTCTTGGAAATCATCCAAGAAATAAACTTAACAATAAAATATGCTAAAATAATTGCCAAAAGAACTACGCCAAAAACCCCTAAATTAATATACCCCTCTGAAACAATAGCATTTGATAGGTTAGAATAATCCCTCGGCGTAGTGTTCATAAGATATTCTCCTATTAATTCACCTGTTGAAGTTGGTTTTGATGCCCAAATGCTGCGAGGTATAAAAAACAAAATAACACCTAACAATTGATATCCCAAAGCAATGCCATTTATTTCTACATATTCTAAGGTTGCTAATATATTTGAAAAAGCATCATAGTGAAGTGACTCAAATGCACCAGAAATAGTTCCAAACCTTAAAAATGATTCATATAATAATTCAGGTTTTTCAACAATCTGATCAAGATTTGCATCAATATGAGTTAGAGACGACATTAAAGGAAACATAATGACCATTGATAAAAACAAAAAAAGGAAAAATTTAGAATTAGAGTCTAAAAGCTTAGGGTAAAACAAATAAATTAATGCTATGTAAATTGGGCCAAGGGTATTTCTTTTTTCAGTGAAGATATTTTTTAAAAAAAGCAGCATCACAATAAATACTAATAGACAAATAAAGATTACTATCGTATTTGTACTTAACTTATTTTTTTCCTTCAAATATGAAATTGATGCAACAACTCCAGCTAAGGGTAAAAAAAATAAAAACTTCTTCCTTAGTAATAGAGAAGAGACAGACTCACTTTTCGCATTTGTAATGTATATCGATTCAAAAATGTTGGTTATTACATATTCATAATTAAAACAAACTACTAGCGTGCATAATAAAAGAATTGCTAAAATTGCTATCGTTGAGTGCTTGTAAAAAATAAACTTTTCATCTAATGGTAATGAATTTACACGCCTCTTTTTCTTAAAGTATATGTAGCTTAAAAAGAATGTAATGTTAAATATTATTATTAAAATATTTGCTGCTATAACGGTTGAAGAATTAAAAATAAAGTCATTAGGAAAACGGGAATTTGCAAGACTAAGAGAGGATATTTGAAATACTGGTGCAATGAAAAAAAACAGGTAGTTAAAAATTACATAAGACCCTAAAAATGGAGAAAATACAGTTTCTATGTTAAGATGATAATAAGCAATTATTGTGATAACACTAAAACTTAAAAAAAATGAAATCCAAACTGATACATTTGTGTTAAATGATACAAATGCTAATAAACTAACGCACAAATACAAAAAAGTAACTATTGTTTTTAGTCTCATTTTATCAAAAATAAAGCTTATTGAAAAAGACTAGCGCTAGCCCTATTAGCTTAAAGCTCTTAAATTGTGGGTTTATATTTTTCCAAATATTTTAAAAATTCCCTTGCTAACATTATTAAAAACACTAAAGAAAGAATAAGTACTGGATAAAAAACTTTTATAGGTAATGCTAGTCCAAGAAAATCTTTAGTATGATCTACAAAACCGCTGTCCTGTTTACTTGAAATTAAATCAATTATATTTTCTTTGTCTTTTAATTTTCTTTCAACAGTAACGATATCTTCCCTTAAATCAATATCGTTCATAAATAAATCAAATTCACGAGTTTTTTCATTCTCAGTATTACCCTCAAATGTAATACCTACATCACTAAGCCTGTTGGAATCCATTTGCATTACCTTTTTATAAGTCTCTTGTAGTGAGTCAGATTGTTTTAACGCTTTTACTAGTGCTTGCTTAGTTTGAGTTAGCTCTAAAATGTCTTTTTTTTGTTCGTTAACAAAAAACTCATTTGTTAAGATATTACCTACTATGTTATTAAAAACATTATTAAAATTAGCTCTAGTTCTAGACTTTATGCTTATTTGTTGAAAGGGGTGTCTATATTCATTTATATTGTTTACATATTCATCGTATTCAACCTTAGATAGTGCTAATGAGTCTAAATCTTCCACATAATCATTAAACATAATTAACAAATCGTTATTGGTAATTACTGGTTCAATGTCGAAGCTAACAACCTCCTTAGAGGACTCTTCACTTAAGCCTAAAACTTCTCCTAAAATTTTGTAGTCTCGGTCTTTTAAAAGACCATTATAATAGTCGATGGACCCGTAAAGGTTTTCGCCTGTTTGATAGTTTTGACGAACTGTAATTGTTGACTTATAAATTGGGTCTGAAGTCTCTTCTATTATAAATCCCGAAATTAGGCCCGTAGCTGCTGCTATAGAAAACACTACAGTATGTTTTTTTACAAAAAAAACAACCCATACAAAACCAAAAAAAAGATTCTTAAAAATGGATGCGATGAATTGAAAAAAACGGTTGAAGGTATTACCTATCATCACAAAAAGTTGTCCTAAGTCTACTTCTTCATTTTGTTGTCTGCCTTTGTTGGTCATAATATTAATTTTTGTTAGTTGATTTTTAGCATTTAAGGTAAGTAACTAATATAATTTTAACGTGTCACAAATGATTATATTGTTTATATTAAAATATAAAATCGTTCTGTTTAACCTTGACAAATATAAACTAATTGATAAGATCGTTAGAATATAAAAAATCTGCTATTTTTCTGTCATTTGATAAGCGTGGTATTTTATTTTGCCCCCCAAGCTTTCCTACGGATTTCATATAAATTTTGAACCCTTCTTGTTTAACGACAGTTATTTTTAGGGGTCTTAAAACCTTTCCAATTATTAGATCTGAATAATATGTGTTCTGTTTTACCAGTTCAGAGTTTAATTTCTCTGCAAATTTATTAAAATTGGACGGGGGATTGTCAAACTCTATAAGCCATTCATGATAAGGCAGCCCTTTAATTGGGCTTATTTCAGGTGCTACAGTAAATTCTGAGACACTTATTTCAGAGTCCAAGATTGATAAAGATAGTGCTTGCTCAACTTCTTTGGCTATTACATGCTCTCCAAAAGCTGAAATAAAATGTTTAATTCTTCCGCTAACAATTACTCGATAAGGTGATGTCGAAGTGAACTGAACGGTATCTCCAATGTTATAAGCCCAAAGACCCGCATTAGTAGAAATTATAATTACATAATTAACACCAATTTTTACATCCTTGATAGTTATTCTTTGGGGGTTTTTATCAAAGAATTTATCTGCTTCAACAAACTCATAAAAAATTCCAGAATCAAGTTGAAGCAACATCCCCTTCTCTTTTTGAGAATCTTGAAATGCAAAAAATCCTTCACTTGCAGGATAAAGCTCAATACTATCAAATTTTCTACCAATTAGGTTTTCGAATTTAGTCCGATATGGCTGATAGTTCACTCCGCCGTATATAAATAAATTAAAATTTTTAAAAATATCTCCAACCTTTTCCTTCTTAACATCAATAAGCTTCTCAAAATACATTTGAACCCAGGACGGAATACCTGCAATAACAGTCATGTTTTCAGTAACTGTTTCATTTACAATATGATCGACTTTTGTCTCCCAGTCCTCAATACAATTTGTCTTCCAACTAGGCATCCTGTTCTTTAATAAATAAGACGGCACATAATGTGCAGATATTCCAGACAATCTGCCGGTCTTGATCCCATTTTTTTCACTAAGTATTGGGCTACCTTGCAGAAAAATCCACTTCCCGTCAACAAAATTAGAGTTGCCTGTTTCATTTATGTACATTAAAGCGGCATTCCTTGAAGCTTCGACTTGATATTTAATTGAAACATCCGTTATTGGAATGTATTTGGAGCCGGAGGTTGTTCCAGAGGTTTTTGCAAAATATAGAGGCTTCCCATTCCAAAGCACATCTGATTCTCCGTCAATCACCTTTTCTATATAGGGTTTAAGTCCTTCATAATCACGAATTGGAACTCTAGATATATAATCTGAATGATTATTAATAGATTTAAAGCTATGATCTGTTCCAAACTTAGTGTCTATTGCCGATTTAATTAATTTTTTAAAAACACGATCTTGAGTTTCAATTGGGTTTGAAGCCCAATTATTAACCCTTCTTGCTATAATCGCAGCAAAAATCTTCGCAAAAAGTGATCTTATAGAGCTCATTTTCTAATGCTAAAAATTAATAAAATTTGTTGGGTCAATTGGATTGCCATCACTCCAAAGCTCAAAATGTAAATGAGGGCCAGTACTTAATTCACCTGAAGAGCCCGAGCGAGCGATTACTTCTTGTGACTTCACAAAATCTCCTTGTTCTTTAGTTAAAACTTCATTGTGTTTATAAACAGACAGCATTTGGTTCCCATGGTCAATTATAACTACAAATCCCGAATCTGAAGTCCATGATGCTAAAACCACCCTTCCATCCGCAACTGCCTTTACAGGTGTACCCGCAGAAACTGCTATATCTACCGCATAGTGCTGTATATTAACATCATACCCTGAGCTAATTATCCCTTTTAACGGAGGCAGAAAAACAAAATTTTTAACAGAGGTTGCTGACTCGAATAAGTTATACTTATCTTCATTATCTACTTTAATTCTTAAAATCGAATCTGCTTTTGAAGGATATAATTTTAATGAATCTTCATCAGCTCTTACTGAAGCATAGATAGAGTCTTTGTCAATTGATTCAAATGCAGCTTCACCACTTAACACCATCTTTATAGAATTAATATAACGATCATTCATTTTTGCAATTTGATATAATGAATCCGTCTTATTTTCAAGGTAAATGGCTTGAGCTTGAAGTTTTGGAGAAGTATAACCGGGTATATATTCTCTCAATGGAGTAAAGGCAATAAAAATTGTTGTTAATACAATCAATATTATTATAGAAAAAGAAGTAAATATAAACACGTTTAGCCTTGTAAGCCTGACGGCAAGTTTCTCTTCAAAGGTGTCTTCATTAAGAACTACCAGCCTATACTTGTGAAGTAATTTTTTACGTAGCTGCTTCTTATTTTTCTTTTTGCCTGTCATCATAAACAAAATTAAATAAAATTTGTGCTACAGATATTAATTCAACACTAAAAATTAAATTAGTATATTTTTAATAGATAATTATTAACTTTGCAGTATAAAATTATCTAATGATGTCTCTATTAAATTTACCACTAGCGCTTGGCCCATGGCAAATCATCTTAATTGCTGTTGTAATACTACTCCTCTTTGGTGGAAAAAAAATTCCTGAACTTATGAAAGGCCTTGGGGGTGGTATAAAAGAGTTTAAAAAAGCTAGTAAAGAAGAAGAGGAAGATTCTAAGGACAATTAAATTCTCCTTTTTTAACCTTATCTCACTAATCTAAAGTGATTGAGCGTATAATAGTTTCTAGCTCAAAAATATAATCACGTTTAGTTCTAGCTGGAGCATAAACAAATCCTTCAGCAATTAAAAGACGGTTGTTGTTAGTGTCAATAAAACAATAGTTGACAAATGGCCCTGACATAAAAGCGCCGTCAACTTTCCATAAACTTTTTGTTTGAAAAACTGAAGCCCCTGACAATTCTGTCATAAATGATAGCGGTTTATATGATTGCTCTGTAGTCATATAGTCTCCCTCCTTCGGCCCTGGAATTTCCATCTTAGAGATGGAATCTCTGGATTTAATTATGAACTCTTGAAAAGAGGAGTTGTCATTAAAATTTTTGATTGGAAGACTGTAAAGAAGTAAATTTAAACTGCCATTTTCAGTATCTCTTCTGATCCAAGAAAAATGCTCTTTTTGCTTGGCAATTCTATATGCAGATGAGAATTTTATATCA
>Ga0213858_10001107_pt1 | contig 12811 bp, 11 predicted proteins | sample PICome_FD_160122 | JGI IMG/M metagenome (GOLD analysis project Ga0213858, IMG submission 160122) | Coastal seawater microbial communities near Pivers Island, North Carolina, United States - PICO245 | ecosystem: Environmental > Aquatic > Marine > Coastal | place: USA: North Carolina | collected... | reverse complement strand
AAACAATTACACCAGCTTTATATCCCATGTGGATATAAGATAGTACTTGTCCTTCTCCAGCAGCAGTCTCTAATTTTGCATAATCATCAACTTCTACTTTCTCTCCAATAACACCTACTTGCTCTACTACTTTCTCTCCAATTGATAAAGAATCATCAAATGGTAAAGCCAATAGTGCATCCTTAGAATCTGGTAAGTTCTTAAGAGCGATATCAGTAATAGTTTTTGCTAAATCAACAAAACCTTCACCTTTAGCAACGAAGTCAGTCTCACAAGACAACTTTACTAGAACACCATTATTTCTATTTTCAGTAGTTTTAGCGATAACCACACCTTCTTTAGCTTCTCTATCCGCTCTTTTCGCTGACAACTTCTGTCCTTTCTTTCTTAATATTTCAATAGCTTTTTCATGGTCTCCACCAGCTTCTGATAAAGCTTTTTTGCAGTCCATCATACCAGCTCCGGTAATGTCTCTTAATTTTTTTACATCACTTGCAGTAATACTCATGTGAAGAAAATTTTTGTTTAGTTATGAAAAAATAATCAATTAGTTAGAAGCTGCTGCTTCTTTAGCTTTACGTCTTTCCTCTAATCCTTCTTTGATACATGCTGTCAAGTAAGCTGTAATTACACCTATTGACTTTGACGCATCATCATTACCAGGGATTGGGAAATCAATAACATTAGGGTTAGAGTTAGTATCAACTAAACCGAAAGTTCTAAGTCCTAATTTCTTAGACTCAGCAACTGCAATGTGCTCGTGTCCTATGTCCACAATAAATACTGCAGCTGGTAATCTGTTTAATCCAGCGATACCACCTAATACTTTTTCAAGTTTGTTTCTTTCTCTTGTTAACATCAACCTTTCTTTCTTTGTGATACTTGTCACATTTTGGTCAGAAAGAACTTTATCAATGTTATTCATTTTCTTAACAGATCTTTTGATCGTTGAGAAGTTAGTCATCATACCTCCAAGCCATCTTTCTGTAACGAAAGGCATGTTTACACTTCTTGCAGCATTAGATACAATCTCTTTAGCTTGCTTCTTAGTCGCAACAAACATGATCTTTCTTCCAGACTTAGCGATAGATTTCATTGCTTTACCAGCTTCTTCTAAACACTCAATAGTTCTGTTTAAGTCTATGATATGAATCCCTTTTCTCTCCATGAAGATGTATGGAGACATTTTAGGATTCCACTTTCTTTTCATGTGGCCGAAATGTGTTCCGGCATTTAATAGTTCTTTATATGTTGGTGTACTCATCGTATTCAAATTTTAAAGTAAAAACAAAGATTAACGTTTAGAGAACTGGAAGCTCTTTCTTGCTTTAGGCTTACCATATTTCTTACGTTCTACCACTCTTGCGTCTCTAGTCATGTACTTCTTCTCTTTAAGTGGTTTTCTAAAATCCTCATTTACCTGAACTAAAGCTCTACAGATACCTAATCTAATAGCCTCTGCCTGACCTTTAAATCCACCGCCTTTCACGTTAACTTTTACATCATACGATCCAGCGACATCCACTACGTTGAATGGATCAACTACATTGAACTGAATGTTTTCCTGAGGGAAATATTCCTTATAATCTTTTCCGTTAATGATTATCTGACCTGAACCATCTCTTAGATATACTCTAGCGATAGATGCTTTCCTACGGCCAACTGCATTTATTTGTTCCATTGATTACAGTTTTAAATCTTCAGGCTTCTGCGCAGCATGTGGATGCTCACTACCTGTGTAAATGAATAATTTGTTGATCATTTTGTTAGCCAACTTGTTTTTAGGCAACATACCTTTTACAGCAGCTCTAACAATTTGCTCTGGTCTTTTTGCTCTCATTTCTTCAGCAGTTCTTCTTTTTTGACCACCTGTATAACCAGAGTAAGTGATGTACTCTTTCTGAGCCCACTTCTGACCTGTAAATCTTACCTTGTCGGCATTTAAAACGATGACATAGTCACCAGTATCAACGTGAGGTGTGTAGTCTGCTTTGTGCTTTCCTCTGATAACATCTGCTATCTTAGTACATAGTCTTCCTACTACTTCTCCTTCAGCATCAACGACGTACCATTTTCTGTTTACGCCTTCCTTTTTAGCCGATTTTGTTTTGTAACTTAATGTATTCAAAATATTAGGTTTTTGAATGAAAAAAAGCCCCTATTTCCTAAGGGGCTGCAAACATAGTCCAGTTTATTTCTAAATACAAGTATTTCTGACTCTTTTTTTAATCCTATCTTTATAACTAATTGATTATCAATAAAAATATCGCACATTTTTTATTTTTAATATGATTTTTAGCGCTTTTTCTGACCAGGCCGGTCGATTTATATGGTTTTCGAATTTCTTCTTTCTACTTATGGCGTGACTCTTACTTGCTGACACTTCGCAAGAGTCGGTCCATTCCAGGGTTCGCTTTTTGCTCCGAACTGCCTGTAATTACATTATGTCAGCACCTAGCCTTCCATACACCTCTCGCTATTAACTCAAGCATAGCTGTGTAGTACTGTTTTAACTAAGAACTAGATTTCGACACCTTAGTTGGAATGAGAAAACCAGTGAGTTCTTTTTGTCATCTCGAGTGAAGCCAAGCGGAGTCGAGAGATCCAGCTCTTAATTAGCCCAGGATCACTATCACTCTTTCAGTCTTCCTCATTTAATTTAGATATACAAAATGAAGCTTTAACTCTCCTTGCGTATTAATCTCAAGAGCAGGTGAAGGCACTTTGAAAATATTGAAGACTGATAATAAGGTTTTCAAAAAATGACTCTTTGTTTTAATTCTACTGAGATCAACATCAAAGCCAATTAGAAACTCTTGATATCTATTATAGCTGGGGTCCAGAGTAAATTGTCGATTATCAATTTCCCAAGTATTCTCATATCCACCAAACATATTTTCAGCAGAATACCCAATGGCAAGATTTAGCCAAGATGGCCATCGATTATCATCAGCAAGAAAACTGTGCACATTGACCGAAGCCCATATAGTTTGTGCATTGTAGTCTTTGAGGAATGATTCAAAATAATTGGTCCCATATATATCATTGGTCCTTGTAATGAGGTCTGATGTAGTTTGACCATCATCAGACGTTATCACCACATTATCATATGATTTGGGCCATGAAGACACCTTGAATAAAATTCTTTGTTCTCCCCAGTGCTTTTGTTGCAAAGCAAAGGCGCTTACGCCTATTGCATTAGCGGCCATATCTGTCAATGAAAATCCCCATGCTGAAGAAAATCCATCCATAACTTCGATTGTACTTTGAAATAAGCTAGCACAAAGAATGCCAGTCAGAATTGACTTTTCTTCAGATAAGCCGGTCCATTTTGCACCTTTATAGCATAAAACACCTTGAAAATAGGCTGTGTAAATGTGACCAAATTTGTCAATGTTTTGCCATTCTCCCCAATCATTGAATAAATGAAAAGATTCTTGCTCAAATTGTCGATACCACACATTATAAAGACCATAAGAAAAGGCCGAATATGTGCCTATTGTAAAGCCTAAGGCTGTATTAAAGCGTTTTTCATGAAATACTGGTGAAGCTTCAAAAAAAGACAAGCTGTCAAGGTCATTTTGACTATTCCCTGACGGAAGAATTTGGCACCAAATCACGAGGATCAGAGCATATTTTAGTGATATGTACTGATTGAGCTTCATTTTGCTCAAAATATTACAAATATTGATCCTATTTGTCTTTGAAGACATACCGTCTAATTGAGCTGATTCTAAGCTGTGAGAATCCATTCATTTTCAAAAAATAGCTTTATCTTTCGTACTTAAAGACTAATTTATGAAGCTTAAGTATTTGTGGGTTGTTTGTGCTCTTTTTTTAATGGTTAAATCAGATGCGCAAAAACTACATTTCACTCAATTTGAATTTGCTCCATTAGTAGTAAATCCAGCATTAACTGGTTCATTTCAAGGAACCGTACGTCTGAGTGGAATTTTTAGAGACCAGTATTTCGGAAGTCAATCTCAAAACACTAGTGGGCAAGCCTTTCAGAACCTTTCATTAGGTGTTGAATACAATGCATTAAGAGGGTTTGGCAAATTTGACTGGATAGCTGTTGGTTTGAGTATGGGTAACCACTCAGCCGGAGGTATGAGCATTGAAGAAACAGCAGGTACTGGAGAAAACAGATTATCTACGAATGTATTTAGCTTAAATGCAGCTTATCATATTGGATTAGGCAAAAAAGGAAACTCAGTTTTCTCGATTGGTGCTCAATATGGTTCTTACAGCAGAAAAATTGGTCAGGATGCAGTTTGGAGATCAGAGCTACTAGGTGGTGGAGATCCTGCTTATATTATGTCAGGTGGCATGAACGATAATACTGGCTATACAGATTTATCAGCAGGTGTTACATTCACTTCTAGAAGTGGTAAAAACAATTCAAACTTATTTAGAACTGGTGTGAACATTACCCACATCTTTACAGGCAATCAAACTGTATTAATGTCTAGTAGTAGAGATGATAAGTCTATTGGCTTTATCGCTTTTGCAAACATGGAAACTGCCATGGGTAAAAAATCAAGTTTCAGACCTGCTCTACTATATCAACAAGATGGACCATTTAGCCATCTTGAAGCACAAGTCAAATTTGGATATTTATTAAAACCAGAGAAGCAAATATCTCTTAATTATGGATTAGGAATTAGACCTGGTGAATCAGTACAAGTTCTTCTTGGTGCCGACTACGGTCAGCTAAGAGCGGGAATTAGTTACGACTTAGTTATGGGTGGTGTAAGAGATGCCGCTAGAGAAACTTTTGAATTAGGTGTAAGCTACATCTTTAACATCGAAAAGAAACCGAAGAGAATTCCAGTGGTATTCTGTCCTAGACTTTAATAAATATTCACGCTTAAATCATCTTGATGGTTAACTCAAATTATACAATGGATTTTCAGAAAATATATACCAAAACAACAATCGTTCTTTTATCTATTTTGATGAGCGCAAGCTTGATGGCTCAACCTCATGGTAAGCTTAAATATAACACCATGATAGAGCAAGGTGATTATGCTCTTGAAACAGGAGATTACTATTCAGCTTTAGATTGGTTCGAGCAAGCTTACAAAGAAGAGAAGACACTAGATATTGCTATCGTAATTGCACGTTTAAATTATGAATTAAGAAACTATAAGACTGCAGAAAAACGATACAAGAGTCTACTTAAAAGGGATAAAAACAATCAACTTGTTCCTGAAATATTTGATTATGCAAATACCCTGAAAGCTCTAGGAAAATATGACGGAGCCATTGATCAATATTTAAAGTTTCTTCAGTTAACAGATAACGAAGAGAAAAAACAAAGAGTGTATAAAGAATTGCTTGGTATCAAGCTATTAGATTCTTTACCTGACAATATTGAGGCTGCTGTTAAACCATTGAGCAAGGAGGTTAATTCAAAGTTTGCGGAATACTCTCCAAAAGAATATGTTGATGGCACGCTATACTTCTCTTCTTTCTTAAGAGACGATATCATTATTCTGGATGGAGAAGAGGAAGATTATCACGCCAAAATTTATACTACCTCATTAGAGGACAAGCCAGACAGAAAAGGTAATTATAACTATTCAGATCCGAGTAGCCTTAGTGAGGAGATCAATCGAAAAGAATTTCACACCTCTCATCTCGCTTTTAGTAAAGATGGCCGAGAAATGTTTTTTACCAGAACCCAATTAGATGGAAATGCTGTTGGTACTTCAGAAATCTTTGTGTCTTATTACAATGATGGTCAGTGGACAGCACCAACAACCGTTACAGGAGTAAATGGCGAATGGCGTGCAAAACATCCAACACCTGGTGAACTGTTTGGAAATGAAGTTCTATTCTTTAGTTCTGACATGGATGGTGGATTTGGTGGAGATGACATCTATTACGCTACAAAAGAGTCTGATAGCGTATATAGCACACCAAACAATCTTGGTGAATCAATCAATACTAATGGTGATGAAGTAACACCTTTCTATAAAGATGGTACATTATACTTTAGTACTGACGGCCACCCTACTATAGGCGGATTTGATATTTATTATGCAACATGGGATGGGTCAGATTGGACTGAGTTATCTAACATGGGACACAACTACAATACCTCTCTTGATGATTTATACTTCAGTTTAAATCAAAGTGGGTCTAAAGGCTACTTGGTATCTAATAGGCCTTACTCAAAGAAGAAAAAGTTAAAGTCAGAAACCTGCTGTGATGATATATTCTCAGTAGAAATCAGAGATATAGTTATTGATCTAATTGCAATGATAAAGGATAAAGATGGTCCATTATTAGGTGCCACAGTTTCTTTAGTGGATTTAACAGCTGAAGATTATTCTCAAAGTAGATCTGAGCCAAACGCGAGTGACTATAATTTTTTACTTGATATTGATAGAGAGTATAAAGTAGTCGTTAATAAAGATGGTTACTTTCCTGATAGTTTAGAGTTTAATACGGCGGGAATTCTTGATGATTATACCGTTAAAAAAACCATTACTCTAAATGCAAAACCTAAGACTGAAAAAGATGATCCGATGGAACTAGTTACCATCAATCAGCCTATCAGATTAAATAATATTTACTATGATTTTGATGATGATAAAATATTGAAAGATGCAGAGTTGGATTTAAATACACTTCTGGATCTACTAAATGAATATCCTGATATGGTTATTGAGTTATCATCTCATACAGATTCAAGGGGAGAGAAACCTTATAATGAAAATCTTTCACAAAGAAGAGCAAACTCAGCTAAGGCCTGGCTTGTAAAAGAAGGTATTGAGTCAAAGAGAGTTGTTGCAAAAGGATATGGCGAATCAGTTATCTTAAATGAATGTACTGATGGTGTTGATTGCGATGAAACAAAGCACAGGTTAAATAGAAGAACTGAATTTAAAATCATTGAAGGTCCTCAATTTATACAAATTAAGAAGTCTGTAAAAAAGACAACGCCTGAAGGTGGTTCGCAATACTTCAAACAAACACCGAATATACCTATCATTCAATTTGACAGAGACAATATAGATTTGGGCGCGATAAAGAAAGGGGAAAAACAAAGAAGTTAAATATAGCTTTGTAAATTCAGGTACTGGACCTCTTAATATTGAGTTAGTTAATGCTTGTAAATGTACTTCCTTGGAATGGGCGAGAGGAAATATCGCCCCTGGAAAAAGAGGTGAAATTATCGCAGTATTTGATACTGGTCAAGTAGATATTGGCAAAATTGATAAGACTATAGATATCATTGCTAATGCAGATCCGATTGTTGTAGAAGCGTTCTTTTCGGCAGAGATAATTGAGTAGAGCTTTAGATTTCTAAAGTATCAGCTGAATTATTCCTTTCTAATTTTAATATAATCTTGATATTCCACAAGAATAGCGCAAGCGCTATAATTAACCATATATACATCCATACTTGGGCTGGGAAAATGACCATCAATTCCGCATACTTCTGCAAGTCTGAACTGGGTCCTACATTAAAATCTTGAATAATGTAGAGAATGCTTGCCAAGCCAAAAAACATCAATACTTCTCTTTCAAAATTAGTTAACCACATCACTAAAATGACCGATATAGAAAAGCCGATTAAAAAGAAGCTAGCAAATGGAGATGTATACCAGACAATTGCAGCATAAATCATCCCGAACACCAAAAGGATTAGTGTAGGCTTAATCAATGGTTTAGCTCTAGCAGCAATTAGAAATAAAAGATTCCCGAATATCGCACTACCTAAATAACCACCCATTAAGATAATAGATCTATTACCGCCTGCTGTCATTGCAAAACCCGAACCATCCGGATTAATTTGCAAGTTTCTGACTTCACCACCTGTAAATATTGCTCCTAAAGCATGACCTAGTTCATGGAGAAAAGTTACTAGTATTCTCAAAGGGTAGAGAATTTTCTGGCCAGTCTGTCCACCAAAATAAAATAAGCCTAAATAGACTAATAGAATAATAAACAATCTAACTAATAATGAATACCGCATCAGTTTGAAAAATGAAGAATAAAATAATAAATAATTATTTATTCTCTTTCAAGAAAAGACAAAGCTGTAGATGCTATAGACTAAGTAAGAAATATGCTAGAAAGGAACAAACTCTGTCACCTCAAGACCATAACCATTTAACGCTACAATTGATCTTGGGTTATTTGTCATGACACGCAATTTATTAAGACCCATATCCTTCAAAATTTGAGCCCCAATACCAACATTCCTATGTCGATTATTATTTGCGTTTGCACGCTTTATCTCCGCTGCTTCGTCACTTTTCTCTAGTATATATTTAAGGTGGGTGATTATCTCATCATCTTGTTCAGGCTGTCTAATCATCAGCACTAATCCTTTTCCCACTTCATCAATCATCTTCATGGCCTTCATAATTGTCGGTTCGTTCTCTCTCAATAAGGCATTCAATATCATCGAACTATTTGTCGTAGCATAAACCCTCGTTAAAACAGCTTCATCTATACTCCAATTACCTTTTTTAAGAGCAATGTGCGTAGAGTTGTTAGCTCTTTCCTTAAATGCAATTAACTCAAACTCACCATAGGCCGTGTTGACAGAAGACCTATAAATCTCATTAACTAATCGTTCTTGACGCATCCTAAATGCCACTAACTCCTCAATAGAGATAAGTTTTAAATCAAACTTCTTGGCAAACTGATATAGTTGAGGCAGTCTAGCCATTGTACCATCTTCATTTAATATCTCCACTAAAACCCCAGCTGGATTTAAGCCTGCAAGTTTCGCCAAGTCAATTGCAGCCTCTGTATGTCCAGTTCTTCTTAATACGCCACCATCTTTAGCAATCAATGGAAAGATATGTCCAGGTCTGGCAAAGTCTTCAGGCTGAGTTTCTGGATTTAATATGGCCTTGATACCTGTTGCCCTATCATAAGCAGAAATACCTGTGGTACATCCTTGTTTTTTGTAATCTATAGAGATGGTAAATGCTGTTCCGTGTAAATCAGTATTTTCATTAACCATCGGCGCCAACTTTAATTCATCAGCTTTTGCCTGTGTTATAGGTGTGCAAATTAAACCCCTGCCGTGCGTAGCCATGAAATTAATAATCTCTGGCGTTATATGATCTGCGGCACAAATAAAGTCTCCTTCGTTCTCTCTATCTTCATCATCAACAACAATAACAATCTTGCCATTTTTGATATCTTCTATGGCATCTTCTATACGATCTAATTTGATTTCATTATCTGTTGTCATTTCTATTGCATTCTCAGGTATCATGTGATAAAAATTATATCAAAGGTAAAGTTTTTTTATGCCAGTTGATATAGCAAACTCTATAAACCGACATTCCTTTGCTATAACATCAGAACTTAAAATGTGTTGTGAAAATTACTTGTCCTGTTTGGCAAACACTCTTTTTAACAAATCAGAAGTCCTTTGACTTATATCCGTTCTTATCCCGTCTTCTTTCTTCTCTACAAGGGCAAACAAACCGACTAATGCTTTTGTAGCGGCATGATCTGCCAAATCAGGATTGACATCCTCTAATAAAGGAATAGAATTATATTTATTTATTGCATCTGACCAATAGTCCAAAGCACCGAACTTATTAAGTGAATTTATAAGAACTGGTTTAAACTCTCCATACAAGGCGTCATAAGTCTTATTGTTAAGATATTGGGTAGCTGCATTTCTTTCTCCCATTAATATCCCCATAGCATCTTCAAAGCTCATTCCTTTAATGGCATCTAAAAGTATGGGCGCTGCCTTAGAAGCAGCATCTTCAGCCGCTCTATTTATTTTTTCGATAGCTATCTCTTCTACATTTGTAAAACCAGGTATAAATTTCAACTTGTCTGTTACCTTGGTAGCCTCTTCAGGAAGCGCTATCTTATAGATGGATTTTAAATACCCATCTTTAGCAGAAAGAAAATCCACACTCTCCCCTACTCCTAAATTTAAAGCTTCCTTTAAACCATTTGCAATATCAGCATTGGTTAATGGGGCACTTAAAATATCTAAGGCTGATTGTAATGTTTTTTGGTCACATGAAACCATAAAAACAGGCATCAGCAAAATAATGATCATTTTTCTCATAACTCAATATTGATTTTTAAATAGTTTAAGGTCTATAAAAGACCTTGATGTTGATTATGACGTCAAAAATAGTTATTGGGGTGTTAGAATTATCATAAAATTTATTTGGACATAAGTTCTGTCCCTAATCAAAATCATATCTTGCAGCCATGCTGACTAAAGAACAAAAGAATCTCTATAGATCTGAGCTATTCAGGCATTTAGATGGCCTTGTAACGGGGCCCACTGCTTATTGCCTGCATAGTTATGGCGTGTTAGATTATTTGCTTGAGGAAAAAGAACTTAAAGTGGATAAAATAGCCGAAAAGTTTAAGGCCAATGAAGGCTACCTAAATGTAGCTTTAAGAATTCTTTGCTCACAAGGATGGTTGGATCAAAAAATCGATAATAGTCAGAACGAGGTCTCTTACACAATTAATGAAAAGAGTGCTATTGCTTTTAGTCATATTTATCTTTATCAAGATAGTATTGACTTGCTCAAATTTTCCGGCCAATTTAGTCGTCGATTATTTGAAGTAGAACCCTTTCGTAAACTAGAGAAGATATTCTCTAAGTTTAGGAATAACTTTGATCTGCAGGATGCCGATGATAACTTAACCCAAGAAATCAGGCATCAAATTATTAAGCACTTAGAAGGTATTCTTACTGCTCCCTCAATTGTTGCTTTAGGAATGGGAGGTATGTTTCATAAATATTTTATGGAAGCAAGTTTTAGAGCTGACGAATTCCATAAGGACCCAGTGAGTTTTAGCTCATTGTTAGATTTTTTCAGTTTTCTAGGCTGGTTTGATAAAAGCAATGAAACCTATCGATTTACTGATAAAGGATTGTTCTTTGCTAAAAGAGCTAGTGCCTATGGTGTTACAGTTTCATATCAAAATACATTTAGACATTTAGATGAGCTTATTTTTGGAGATTCATCAATACTAAAAGTAGGCCCTGGAGAACAAGAGAAACATGTAGATAGAGAAATGAATGTTTGGGGCAGTGGTGGCGCTCATGGTGCATACTTTAAAAAAGTAGATGAAATCATCATTGCTTTATTTAATAAGCCTATAGAAGAACAACCCAAGGGAATAGTTGATATGGGCTGTGGTAATGGTGCATATTTAGAACATCTTTTTAATGTCATAGAGCAACAAACTTTGCGAGGACAAATGCTAGAAGAGCACCCGCTTTTTTTAGTAGGTGCCGACTATAATCAAGCTGCATTAAAAGTTACCAGGGCTAATTTAATAGCCGCAGATATCTGGGCTAAAGTTATTTGGGGAGATATAGGTCGTCCTGACTTGCTAGCCAATGATTTATCTCAAAACTATGGTATCGAGTTAAGAGATTTACTAAATGTCCGTACATTTTTAGACCATAATAGAATTTGGGAGGAACCTAATGAAATAAAAGAAGATAGAATCAGTCTATCAACAGGTGCATTTGCATCAAATGGTAAAAGAATTAGTAATAATATCGTTGAATATAATTTACTGTATCATTTAAAAAAGTGGGCACCTTATGTAGAAAAATTTGGGCTTCTAGTAATAGAGCTACACACAGTTGACCCTTCTCTAGTTGCCAAAAATCTTGGTCGAACTGCAGCCACAGCTTATGATGCTACACATGGATTTTCGGATCAATATATCGTTGAAGTCGATGTGTTTAATCGCATAGCCGCAGAAGCAGGATTAAATCCAGTAGAACATCATTTTAGTAAGTTCCCTAATTCAGATTTAGCATCAGTAAGTATAAATCTACTTAGAGGATAAAGGCTTAACTATTTAAAAGCATTAAGTCCTGTTACATCCATACCTGTTATTAACAGGTGAATATCATGAGTTCCTTCATAGGTTAAGACTGTTTCAAGGTTCATCATGTGTCTCATGACTGGATACTCATTTGTAATACCCATACCTCCATGAATTTGTCTAGCTTCTCTAGCAATTTCTAATGCCATATGAACATTATTTCTCTTTGCCATTGAAATTTGAGCAGGGCTTGCTTTTCCTTCATTTGCAAGAGACCCAAGTCTCCAAGCTAATAACTGAGCCTTTGTAATTTCAGTAATCATCTCAGCCAATTTCTTCTGAGTCAACTGAAACTGACCTATTGGTTTGTCAAATTGAATTCTTTCCTTAGAGTATCTTAAAGCACTATCATAACAGTCTAGAGCTGCACCAATTGCACCCCAAGCGATACCATATCTTGCTTTAGATAAACAAGATAATGGTCCTTTTAATCCAGCAACTTCAGGTAATACATTTGCTTTAGGAACTCGGACATCCTCGAAGACTAGCTCCCCAGTAATAGAAGCTCTTAATGACCATTTTCCATGAATTTCTGGAGCAGAAAATCCTGGCATGTCTTTTTCTACAATTAATCCTCTGATTTTACCCTCTTCATCCTTTGCCCACACAACAGCTACATCTGCCACTGGTGAATTAGTAATCCACATTTTTGCACCATTTAAGATATAGGCATCACCGTCATCTTTAATATTGGTAACCATTCCTCCTGGATTAGAACCATGGTCAGGTTCTGTTAGGCCAAAACAACCAATAAACTCTCCACTTCCAAGTTTTGGAAGATATTTTCTTTTCTGCTCTTCGCTACCAAATCTAAAAATCGGATACATAACAAGCGATCCTTGCACAGATGCCATACTTCTAATTCCAGAATCACCTCTTTCTAGCTCTTGCATAATAACACCATAGGCAATTTCATCCATTCCACCACCACCATACTCGACTG
>Ga0213858_10001104_pt1 | contig 12817 bp, 8 predicted proteins | sample PICome_FD_160122 | JGI IMG/M metagenome (GOLD analysis project Ga0213858, IMG submission 160122) | Coastal seawater microbial communities near Pivers Island, North Carolina, United States - PICO245 | ecosystem: Environmental > Aquatic > Marine > Coastal | place: USA: North Carolina | collected... | reverse complement strand
TGCTTTTGCCGGAGCCGGACGGGCCCACCAGGGCCAGCCGCTCCCCTTGCGCCAGCTGCAGATCCAACCCATCGAGGGTCCAGCGTTCGCTGCCTGGGTAACGCAATTGCAGCTGGTCCAGCTCCAGCACCGCTGCCGCCGGGGTGGACATCAAGGAGAGCACGGGGGCACAAGAGTCAATACCATGGATTAACCCCGCCGGGTTGGATGCTGAACGTCACCTCTGCGCCGGAACAGCCCCAGACCGATGCGGTCCGTGCTGCAGAGCCCTGCGACCAGCCTGTGCAGCGCGTGCATCCAATTCGCACGATCGAGGATTACGGCATCGATCTGCCCGACTGGCTGCGGGAGTGCCTTGTCCACGTGCCCCCAGGCGAGGGCTACAGCTGTCCAACCGATCCGGAGGCGTTGCTGGCGGCGGCATTCGATTTCGCCTTCCAGCTGCATCAGGGCCAGTTCCGTGCCAGTGGTGACCCTTACCTCGTGCACCCGGTGGCGGTCGCCGATCTGCTCCGCGACATCGGCGCCAGTGCCCCGGTGATCGCCGCCGGCTTCCTCCACGATGTGGTGGAAGATACCGACCTGACCCCTGCCCAGCTCGAAAGTCATTTCGGTGCGGAAGTGCGGGAGCTGGTGGAGGGGGTCACCAAGCTGGGTGGGCTCCACTTCACCAATCGCACGGAAGCCCAGGCGGAGAACCTGCGCAAGATGTTTCTGGCCATGGCCAGTGACATCCGTGTGGTGCTGGTGAAGCTGGCCGATCGACTGCACAACATGCGCACCCTGGGGGCGCTGAAGGAAGAGAAACGCCAGCGCATCGCCCGGGAAACGCGGGAGATCTACGCCCCCCTGGCCAACCGTCTGGGCATTGGTCGCTTCAAGTGGGAGCTCGAGGATCTTGCCTTCAAGCTTCTGGAACCCGACGCGTTCCGCGAGATTCAGCAGGAGGTGGCCACCAAGCGCAGCGAGCGGGAGGAACGGCTCGGTGTCACCGTCAAGCTGCTGAGCGACCGTCTGGCAGCGGTGGGCCTCGACAGCTGTGAGGTGAGCGGCAGGCCGAAGCACCTCTTTGGCATCTGGAGCAAGATGCAGCGGCAGCAGAAGGCGTTCCACGAGATCTACGACGTGGCGGCGCTGCGGATCCTCACGCCCGACGTGGAGAGTTGCTACCGGGCGCTGGCGGTGGTGCACGACACCTTCCGGCCTATTCCCGGACGCTTCAAGGACTACATCGGTCTGCCCAAACCGAATGGCTATCAGTCGTTGCACACGGCTGTGATCGGTCGGCACCGACCGATTGAAGTGCAGATCCGCACCCTGGAGATGCATCAGGTGGCCGAATTCGGCATTGCGGCCCACTGGAAATACAAGGAGGGTGGCTCGCCGGCTGCAGGAGGCGACACCGAACGCTTCAACTGGTTGCGGCAACTGGTCGACTGGCAGCAGGAGGGTGGCGCCGATGACCACAACGACTACCTCGCCTCGATCAAAGAAGACCTGTTCGATGAGGAGGTGTTCGTGTTCCCCCCGGAGGGGGATGTGGTGGGCCTCCGTAAGGGATCAACAGCTGTGGATTTTGCCTATCGCATCCATTCCGAAGTGGGAAACCACTGCCATGGCGCGCGCATCAACGATCGCCTTTCCCCGTTGTCGACCCCTCTGCAAAATGGCGACTTCGTCACGATCCTCACCAGCAAAACAGCCCATCCCAGCCTCGATTGGCTGAATTTCGTTGCCACGCCCACCGCTCGCAACCGCATCCGCCAGTGGTACAAACGGAGCCATCGTGATGAAACGATCCAGCGGGGCAAGGATCTGTTGGAGAAGGAGCTGGGCCGCAATGGATTCGATGCCTTGTTGCACAGCGACGCGATGACGCGGGTGGCCGAGCGTTGCAATCTCCACAGCACGGATGATCTGTTGGCGGCCCTGGGGTTTGGTGCGGTCACGCTGCATCAGGTGCTCAATCGCCTGCGGGAGGAAATCCGCCTGCAGACCGCGGCGGCGGCCCAGCCCCTCAGCAATGAGGATGTGGCGCGTCGCTTGGTGGAGCAGGCGGAAGCGTCGTCTCCCCGCCAATCCCAGGGATCCACGGTGCCGATTCTCGGCGTGGAAGGACTCGACTACAGGCTCGGTGGGTGTTGCAGCCCCTTGCCGGGTGAAGCGATTGTGGGCACGGTGGCGCTTGGCAATCACGGCATCACCATTCAGCGGCAGGAATGCGCCAATGTGGAGGCGATCCCCAGTGAACGTCGTCTGCCGGTGAGCTGGAATCCTGCGGTGGCTCGCCATGGTCAGCGCTTCCCGGCCCAGTTGCGCATCGAGGTGATCGACCGCGTCGGCATTCTCAAAGACATCCTCATGCGTCTGTCCGATGGTTCGATCAACGTGAGTGATGCCAGAGTGAAAACCGCTTACGACAAACCGGCTCGGATTGATCTGCGGGTGGAGATCAGCAGCGTTGAGCAGTTGCAACGCACCATGGCGCAGATCCGCTCCATGGCCGATGTGCTCGACATCGCCCGCACCGGGCAGAGCTGACCGCAGGCATGATCGCCTGGCGATTGGTTTGTTTCCTGGCGATCCGCAGAATGACAACGGCACCGAGGGGTTGTGCCCTGCGTTGACCTGACGGCGTGTTCAGCTGGGTGAGCCGTTGCTGCCATCCGTCAATGCCGCTGACTCTCGGGCGTGAAACACGGCGTAAGCCGCCAAGCCGAGCACGGCGCCGAGGACTGTGGCCACAACGGCTGAACCAAGAAGGAGTCGACCGGTGAAGCCCCAGCCGTGTTCCCAGATCGTGTTGGCATTGATGGTGCCCATGATCGGGGCTGTGTTGCTCCCAAGCAGTGCTTCACCCACCCGGTAGTTGAACCAGTAGAGCGGCACATAAGTGAAGGGGTTGCTGATCAGGGTGGCGGCGGCGGCCAGGAGATGGTTGCCCCGCAGCAGCGATGCCACGCCCACGCTGAGGATGATCTGCAGCCCGAAGAAGGGAAAGCAGCCACAGAAGACGCCAGCGCCGACACCACGCGCCCGCTGACCGGGTGTCCCCTCCTGCTCCCAGACCCAGGTGATTGCCCGGCTGGCTCTGGTGCGCACATCCTTCAGGAGCATCCGGGCCATGGCTGCTGTCCGTTGCCTGCGGGATGGAGAGTGGCCTGTGATCGTAGAGAGGAGAGAGCTGAAACCGGCCCAACGCGCCAATGCCTGAGTGCAGCCCCAGTGGAGACACCATTGCAGCGATTGCAACGGCCGTGGCCCCGGGGCAGGGCGGGATTGCCGTGATCCGTCTCTCCGGTCCTGACGCGCAGCCTGCTGTTCGCGCCATCACTCGCATCCCCGGCCGCCAGCCCTGGCAGAGCCATCGGGTGCTCTATGGCCATGTGCTCGCTGCTGACGGGCAGGAGCGGATTGATGAGGTGCTGGTGCTGCCGATGCTGGCGCCCCGCAGTTTCACCGCCGAAGACGTGGTGGAGATCCATTGCCATGGCGGTGTGATCGCCGTGCAGCGGGTGTTGGCGCGGGTGTTGGCGCAGCCCGGTGTGCGCCGGGCTCTGCCAGGAGAGTTCAGCCAGCGGGCGGTGCTCAATGGGCGTCTGGATCTGACCCGGGCTGAAGCGATCAGTGATCTGGTGGCGGCCCGCAGTCAACGGGCGGCGCAGCTGGCGATGGCCGGCGTGGATGGGGGGATTCAGCAACGGATCACGGCCCTGCGTGAACGCTTGCTCGATCAGCTCAGCGAGCTGGAGGCGCGCGTGGATTTCGAGGAGGATCTGCCCCCTCTTGATGGGCAGGCGTTGTTGCGGGAGCTGCAGGCGGTGCGCCGGGATCTGCTCAACCTGGTGGCGGATGGTGAACGGAGCGCGGCCCTGCGCAGTGGCCTGCGGGTGGCCCTGGTGGGGCGTCCGAATGTGGGCAAGAGCTCCCTGCTCAACAGGCTCAGCCGCCGGGAGCGGGCGATCGTGACCGACCTGCCTGGCACCACCCGGGATCTGCTCGAGAGCGAGATCGTGCTGGAGGGTGTGCCGATCACCCTGCTCGACACCGCGGGCATTCGGGTGACGACCGATGCGGTGGAGCAGCTCGGCATCGCCCGGAGTCACGACGCGCTGGCCAGCGCCGATCTGGTGCTGCTCCTGTTCGACCTGAGCGCGGGCTGGACGCCTGAGGATGAGGCGCTGCGGCACAGCATCCCCGACGTTGTGCCCCATCTGCTGGTGGGCAACAAGGCGGACCTGAGGCCCTCCTCTGGGGCGGGGGTGGAGGCCGCGGTGGCTGCCGGGGTGGCTGCCGACGTCTGCCTCAGCGCCAGCACCGGTGTCGGGGAGGCGGAGCTGATTCAGACCCTGTTGTCCCGTTGCGGTGCCGTCACCGATGGCTCCCTGTTGCTGGCCCTCAACCAGCGCCAGGCCGATCTGGCTCAGCAAGCGGCTGAGGCCCTGGCCCGCAGTGAGCAGGTGGCTGCCGAGGGGCTGCCTTGGGACTTCTGGACGATCGATCTGCGCCAGGCGATCCAGAGCCTCGGCGCGATCACTGGAGAGGAGCTCAGTGAATCCGTTCTGGACCGCATTTTCTCCCGCTTCTGCATCGGCAAGTGAGGGGTCGCTGGGCTCTCAGAATGAGGATCCATCGCTCGGTGTTTCCGGTGACTGATCCCTTGGTTGGTCTCAACCCTGCCCGAAGCCCAGGTGCAGGAGGCCGAATGGGCCGCCCGTCAGGTTCTCGGGGAAACGCCGGCCCTGATCGATCGTCTGAATCAGCTCCTGCTTGGTTGGAGGGCCTGGCCTTCGGTCGAGCCCTGGAGGTATCCGGCATCAGTTGGCTCTGATGGTGATTCCTTTGCCGATCACCCCGCAGCTGCGAGGGCAGCTGCAGGCCTGGCTGACGGAGGATCTTGGCCGCGGCGATCTCAGTGCAGCCGCTTTGCAGGGTTGCGAGGGTTCGGCCCACTGGATCAGCAAGGCCGAGGGGCGTTTCTGCGGGGGTGTGGTGGTGGAGCCCTTGCTGCACTTGCTCGACCCTGCGGCCCGAGTGCGGCTCCTGGTGGTTGAGGGAGAGTTGGTCAGGCGCGGGCAGCGGTTGCTGGAACTGGAGGGTTCAGCCCAGGCCCTGGTGGCGGTGGAGCGCACGGCCCTGAACCTGGCCATGCGACTCTCCGGAATCGCCACGGCCACCGCAGCGCTCGTGGCTCAGCTGGAGGGCTCGGGTGTGCAGCTCGCAGACACCCGCAAAACCACACCGGGCCTGCGGGTTCTGGAGAAATACGCCGTGCGCTGCGGTGGTGGGCTGAACCACCGCATGGGCCTGGATGATGCGGCCATGCTCAAGGAAAACCATCTTGCCTGGGCCGGTGGGGTGGAGCCGGCGATCGCGGCGGTGAGGGCCTCGGCCCCCTGGCCAGCGCGGGTGATTGTGGAGGCGGAAACAGAGACGGAAGCGCTCGCGGCTGTGCGGGCCGGCGCCGATGGGGTGCTGCTGGATGAGTTCAGCCCGGAGGCGCTGAAGGCGTTGGTGCCCAAACTCCGGGACGAGGCGCGTGTCCGCAGTGGTGCGGCTCCTGTGGTGTTGGAGGCCTCGGGGATCCAGCCGGATGCCCTCGCCACCTACGCGGTAACCGGCATCGACCTGATCTCCACCAGTGCACCGATGACCCGCAGCAGCTGGCTGGATCTGAGCATGCGTTTTGACCCCCAATCCCTTCTCCGCGAAGCCCCATGATCAACCAGTCAAATCGACGTCTCTCGATGTCGATTTGACTGGTTGATCGTTCAGGATCAGGAGCTGAAGTCGCCGCGACGAATCACTTCCGGTTGCCCATTGAAGCGGGTGAACTGGAAGACAGCAGCGCCAGTGTCAATCTCAGAGTAACTATAGGCATAGTTTTTGAGAAGGGCGATCGCCACTTCTTCGCCAAGATTGAGGGAATACGTGCCATCTGAGCGCCAGTGCACACCAGCAATATTGCGACCAAGTGAGATGTTGTTGGCCAACTTGTTGAGTTCGCCCTCGATCGTCAGCGGTGCATCGTTGTAGTCAACGAGAGTATCTTTACCGTCCACAATGGCCACCTGCTTGGGATCGGGGTAAGCAGCCGAGGTGTCAAATAGAGCCTTGAGAATGGTGACGCAAGCACCAGCGACTGTGGCATGACCGGCACCATAGGATGGATGCATGGGTGATCCTTCCGGGAAAGCCATGGGCAGAAGGGCACTGCCGTGAGCTGCGACCGCATGCTGGACCGCCTGGGAGTTGAGCAGGGTGGACGGCAGGTTGAAAGAGCCTGGAGCATCCAGCTCCCGCGCGATCCGGGCCGCGTAGTCCTCGGGTCGGAAACGGAGATGGACAAACCACTTCTGGAACCAGACAGCCTTCAGGGCAAGTGCGGCGACTTCACACAGCATGCCGATGTGACCTGGACCCCCAAGGGTGCCAAAGCCTTCCTGCATGGGTCTGCCACGGAGGCAGGCCGCCGCATCACTGGCCATTCGGTAGGGATTGAGCTTTGCTGATGGAGCCCCGATGCCCCCGGGAACACTGGCGGCCACGTCAGAGCCTTGAAGCAGGATCAAACAGGCATTGAAGTAAGCCTGGAAGAGCACGTCAACACGAACCCAGTAGGCAAGATCGCGACCATTGCGAAGAAAGTGCAGATCGGGATCGTAATCAAAATCATTATATTCACGTCCTGCGCCATTTTGCACATTGAGCCACTCAGTCCAAGACGTCATGAAGTCTGTGTTGGGCTTAATGGTGCGATTCTTCTGCTCATAGCCCTGGGCGCCGAATGGCACTGGCTGCAGCAGAAACTGTGAAATGTAAGGTCCGGTCCGATCTCCGGGGGTCAGTCCGCGAAACAGCAGTTCGGGTGTGATCTGACCTGCTGATGTTGGCGCCAGTTCTTTCTGGGTTCCGCATGCTCCGAAACGCTCAGCTGTCGCCGCTTGATGCAAAGAGGTGAGTTCTGCCGCCGCCGTCTTAGCCAGCTCATTATCACCGTAATCACTGAACGGGATGTCGCGAAGAGCCGCCATCCAATAGTTTTCGGCGATCTCAAAACTGAGTTCATCGCTGCCAAAGGCAGGTGCTGCAGGCATGGCAAACTGTTGAGGATCGCCACCTGAGATCGAAAAAGCTCTGCCACCAACAGGATTCACCCAAGGGCGAGGATTGTCATCGCTTCCGCGGAAGGTGCTGCGAAAACTGTTGAATTGGCTGTATATTGTTTCGCGTGGTGACGCGAGAATGCCTGAAAACATTGCAAAGGCATTTGGATCCACCAGCCCAGTGGTGGGATCATGGCGGAGTCCCTTTGAGAAGGAACCACGCTTGTCGGCGTAGAAGAAGTCGCCATTGTCAGGCTGGGCTGGGCGGGTGCGAGAAACGATGCGCTCAATGATCTGTCGGCGACGCGGAGCTGTCACCTCATCTGGATTTTCAAACCTGAGAGTGTCAACAGAAAAGACGGCCATTGTGAATCAATGCAAGTGGGAAAATACTGATCGCTTTGGGTCGAAAGGTGCCAAGCAATCATGCGATTGCGGTCTGTTCGGTGCTTCCTTGAGGGGGAATTACATCAAGGAAACGACCAGGATCTCTATGGTCGGTGTTAAGTCAGTTTCAACTCTGTTGTGCTGCTGATGCAGAGCGAGAAGACACGTCAGTGCTGCCCACGCTGATCAGGAGCCTGCAACTTAACGTTTGAAAACGGGCAGAGCTTTTGCTCAACCCTTGCTTGGCCATAGAATAACGTTGCGGCACCTTCTTCCATCACCCTGCCCAGCTCTGAAATGACGGGATGACTTGGTTCAGGATGATTTTAGGTTTGAGGCGAGCATAAGTTCATGAAAATTTATTGCGACCTCTGCTAGTGATTGCAGAGCGCATTCCTGCCAGCCATCCGTTGCGGCGGACCAGGAGATTGGCGGATCATGCCTTTGATCGACACAACGCCACTTGCTGTGCGCTTTACACCGCAGAAGGCCTGGGTATCCCACGCAATCGAGTGGCGCTCATCTCGTCGAGAGGGACCTCCGGGTTAATAGACGTTGCCGCTTCTGAGCATCCAAGCTAGCCCCGTCATTTCAAGCCGCGGCATGGTGAGGCGGATCCCTCTCGCGTTGCCGTAACGTTCCTGATCGCGGGGGCCTCTATCTTGAATCTGGGCATTCTGCATTCAGCTGAGATGTTTAGCGAGCCGCAGTGCTAAACCAGCCAACGCTCGCACAGGATTCGCGGCAGTGCTGACAGGAAGCACGGACATGTCGCAGACGTACAGGCCGGAAGTACCGTGGACCTTCAGGTTTTCGTCCACAACCGACCGAGAGTTGAACGCCGCGCTGCGGTTCACCTTCCACGGCATTCGAAGAGTGCCGCAGGCGTGGTGCACGGTTCCCCACCCGAATGGTTTCTGATCGTTCCCGAGTTCGCCGTACCGTGCCGTCAGGAACTCCACGTCGTTGAACTCATTGAAAATGCTGTCTCGCGTGTCGTTTAGCAATGACAAGAACTCGCCGGTGCTCTTCTGCCAGCCGGCTATGGCGGGGAACCGTGAATTGAGCAGGTCGTCGAGCAATGAGAATCGCTTGAAGCTGATGAACGGCGTGTACCCGTCGTTGGCGTGCGAATGGATACCATTTTGATCGTCCAGGCAGTTGGCGAAGCTGAACTTGATGTCTACACGCGTTTTTTCAGGATCATTTGGCAGGAGGCCAGTCGACGGATCATTATTCCGTAAGTGCCAATACTCGTGATTCACGTTCATCTCAATGTTGAACGGAAACTTGATGTGACCATTGTCATCGAGCTTACCCTTGGAATAGAAAATTAACTTTGCGTGGTCAAAGGGTGAAATGTCGATGCGTGGATTGCCGAGAGACGTGACGTAGGCTTGTGACTCGCTCGAGACTGGATGGTCCGTCAGTCCAAAGCCAACCAAGGCTTTGATGTCTTCGGGAAATGTTTGATAAACAGATGAACGGTTGATCAACTTTGGGCTTTCAGTCGAGCCGGCTGCGATAACAACCTTCGGCGTGTAGAAGCTTCGCTGTTCCCCTGTCACCGTGTTTGTCGTCTTCACCTCGTACCAGTTGTTCGGCACGCTGTTGACGGCTTCGACGAAGCTGTTCAACCGGATGAACAGACCGGCCCCACTAAGGTTCTTCCCAGGTGTCAAACCGGCCTGATTGATTAGTAGTTCAGCTGTGTTGAAAACACCCGTAGACTCCACAAAAAAATGATCGGAAGGAGTGCCGTCTGCCAAAAGATATGGCTGATGAAGCGCCCTGGGCGTTTGATATATGTAGAACTCGTCTGATATTGGCCGGTTTCGAAAGTAATCGACTAGGTCTCTAGCCTTGTTGCCTAGCGTCAACGACTCGTTCATTCGCGCGCCGGCGAGTCTCAGATACTCACCCTGCAGATCGGCCCGCACAGCGGCGGGAAAAAAGTCAAGTTCCCAATCCTGTGGATCCGGGATCAGGCCAGACCAGAAGATAGAACGGCCACCGAAAACCAATTGCGGTTGCCCGCCAATGAAGTGCTGGGATGTCGGCGTCTGGCGGAAGTTGTCGACGCCGAAGTGATTCGCGACATCGCCGTTCGGGATACGGCTGATGTTGTAAACGTGAGTCGGATAGACAAAGGATCCCGCATCAACAACGAGGATCCGTCTCCCCGGATGGCGGTCGGCCAAGTCGTCCGCTACGGTCCCGCCGCCGATACCCGAGCCGATCACGATGTAATCGAAATCCGGGTTCGGTCCGTCGTAGTCCCGAATCAAACGGGTATGCGCTTGACTTTTCTCGGATACCAGATTTGCATAATTGTTGTTAAAGGGCATTTCTGTCACTGACTAATTTGACGTTTCTAGCCGAGGATTCATGCCGCCGAAGGCTTTGAATGGTTTCCGAGCACCACGGCGGCGCTCCTGCGTTGTCCGATAACCACCTCCTACTCGCCAAGCCAACACTAGCTTTCGCAGCCAATTCTTGCCCAATGTGTCCATAGCGCACACTGTTATCGGACCCGATAGCCGTCTGTAGGTGTTGCTACAAGCTGATCGTGAGTCAACAAGAAGGGTTAGGCCTTAACGGTAGGCGCGTCGGAATCTGTTGGTAAACCGCGGAGGCAAATCAGCCTTGCCTTTTACTTCTATGGCGGATCTTGATATCCCAAGATGAGCGTCATCCAGGGCTAAAGAGACTTTGGAGCACCCGAGCCATCGGGGCGATACGACCTCTGTCGTGGTGCCTTGGGAAGCGCTGATCGATCTGATTAAGCCGTTTGCCGCGAAGACCAGCTCCAAGGGTGGTTGCCCGCCCTACCCGCTGTCGTCGTAACCGCAGGCCCGCGAAGCGCAGCACCTGGTGCACGATTTCCGGCATGATCACCGCATCAATGTTGTGGTCCGTGCACTGTTGTTCACCCTGGCCATGACTAATCTCAACGATCCTGCATCAGCTGCAGTGTGTTGCGCGGTGTGAGGAAGAGCACAGGCTTGCCGGCAGTCACCATCGTTTCGGTGTTATTCACCCAATCAATTCGCTCATTGCTGTGATTGAAGAGCTTGATCACGCCGCCCCTGTTGGCCAGGCGCAGCGGTTCCAGACCCTTCAGCACTACCGATTCGCCGGGCTCCAGTAGCAGGGAGGTGCCGGCTTCGGCGATCGCCTCGAGGGCCTTGCGCCTGTCGAACTGATCAGCGAGCTGCCAGCCCTGCAGATTGATGGCTTCACTGCCCAGATTGATCAGCGACACCCACTCTTGGCCGGCATCAGCACCAGCTGGATCGGGCATAGCAGCCGCGATGAACACATCCACAACCTCATCCAGAATCGTCTGCCTGCTGTCGCCTGCGGCGACCAGATCCTCAGGCCTGGCAACCTCTATCTCCTCCGGAAAGATCCTCACATTCTCCTCTGGCTTTGCGTTGGTAACAGAGAAGTAGAGCGGGTTGGCATTGTAGATCTGATCGTCGAAGATCAAGCCTGTAAGCATTTCTACTTCGGTTGTAGTCACCTGATAGCTTTGATTGTCGTAGCGCGTGCGCCCCAGTTTATCGGCCAATGCCTCGGCATCCTGGTAGATGATGAAAGCCCGAACATCGAGCGTGTCGGTTTGTTTGTTGATGCAGGACACAACCTTGAAAAAGTCGGCCGGCACAAGGGCGATTGGCCGCCCCAGCGGACGAATGCTGCGATCGAAATCGGCATAAATCGGGCCAATCATGGATGTGATCCGTCCGTCCTTGTCCAGGTCGAGTTGATGGACCCATTCCTCCAGGCCCAGCCATTCATCCTGATTGAGATTTTCGTGCTGGAGCGTGCTGTTGGAATAGTAAAATGTTTCGTCTGAGGCTAGTTGCGCATCCCGCACCGTGCTGCCCCACGCCGCCGATGCCCTGCGTGCCATGTGACCCCTGTCCCAAGGGTTGTTTGCGTAGTAATCGTTGTCCAGCTGATTGGTGGCGCCGATGCGTGGGTCGAGGCGCCAGCGATCCCTGCGTTGGGTGTTTTGTAGCTGGTTCTGATTAATATTCAGGCAAACCACAGCTGGTGAGCGCTTGTGAGGGTTGCCGTTCATCACTACTGAGTAGTTTGGATAGGCAAATATTCTGCCCTCGCTGAACAGTTCGGTAGCCAATCCAGTGCGGAAGCGAGGAATCGGCAGAACCACGCCCTCCAGGAATGCCTCGTTGTAGCCAAGCATTGACTTCTTTCTCGTGTTCTGGTGTTGTGGTGAATGATTCAGCTAGGCCGGCCTGCACCCGCAGCCCCAACTCCTAACCGCCAGGATCTCGCCTCAATTGCCGGCCGATCTGCAGCAGGTCTGAATCGACGCTGTGGTTGCTGATCAGGTCGCTCATGCCCTCTCTGGCGGTCCGTCTGCCGCTGCAACAACCGAATCCAATTTTGGCTGGCGCAGGACGTACAGGCAACGCTTGCCATCAACTGCCCGCAGGAAGATGTAGGAGAGGATCCTCAGAGGGCTTAGTGAATCTGCGGTGGCGGGTAAGGTGCATGCCCATGTTAAAGAGTGGCAGCATTATCGGGAACAAGCAGGGGCAGGATCCTTGCTGTAACCATCGCCAGCACCTCAGGCGAAGCACGCTCAATGAGCTTCGCCTTCCTGGCACGCCAGTCAAGGCTCTTCAACTGATCTGCAAGAACCACACCGACCACACCACTGCCCTCAGGCAAGGCCACCTCGAAGGGATACCCCTTGACGCGTGATGTGACCGGACAAAACAAGGCCAAGCCAACCTTCGCGTGATAGGCCCTCGGCGAGAGCACCAAAGCAGGACGCCGTTCAGCCTGCTCACTACCCGTCTGCGGTGTGAACTCCATCCAGACCAAGTCACCCCGATCAGGGACATACGCAGGAGTCACTAAAGGGCACCTCGAATAATCGGGATTCACCGGCAATCGAACGACATTAAAAATGCCGCCTTGGAAGCGGCACATGGTACGCAGACTCACTCCCATCTCATTTGACTTGGAGGCAAATTTCTGGCTCTATTGTCAGTGCGATGCAACTGCAGCCGGGCTGGACGTGCGCTGGAGATATCGGAGGAAGTTAAAGGTGAGGTTTTTGAGCCCCCACCAAGCTTCGGTTCTAGCTAGACCAATTCTTCTGGTCATCTTTCCACCCATTGACATTGTCATGCATCCAAAGACGTGTTCCACGCATGCTCTGATTGCGGATTTAATGCGATTCAGCTCTTTGGATGCTTCGCTAAGTGGATTGTTTCGAGCTCCCTTTTCGTGAATCAGGCTTTCGAATCCGCCGAGGCTCAATAAATCTTCAAAGCATTCAC
>Ga0213858_10001103_pt1 | contig 12822 bp, 8 predicted proteins | sample PICome_FD_160122 | JGI IMG/M metagenome (GOLD analysis project Ga0213858, IMG submission 160122) | Coastal seawater microbial communities near Pivers Island, North Carolina, United States - PICO245 | ecosystem: Environmental > Aquatic > Marine > Coastal | place: USA: North Carolina | collected... | reverse complement strand
ACAAGAGCAGAGATAAAAATCACAAAAATACCCCAACCCCAATAACCTGTGTAAAACAAATAGGTATTAAAGCTAAGGGTTACAGCAGCGACAATACATCTTATAATAAATCCAGTCATAATTAATTAGTTGTAGCGATACATTTTAATTCAATCGCTATTGGTGTGGGTAATGAGTTTATTTCAACTGTTGTTCTACATGGCCTGTTTTCACTGAAATATTCAGCATATACCTTGTTGTAAATGTGAAAGTCTCTTTTCATATTAACGAGAAAAACAGTTACATCTATAAGCTGATCCCAGCTGGAACCTGATTCTTCTAGAATTACTTTAACATTTTCAAATACACTTCGACACTGTGCTTCAAAGTCAAATTCCATAAAATTGCCGTTGTGATCAAGCTTAAGACCTGGAACAACAGAATCTGTTTGATTTGAGCCCGCCACTCTCGGACCTACACCAGATAAAAATAATAAATTACCTGCTTTTCTAGCATGAGGATACAATCCAACTGGTTTCGGTGCCTTATTTGTCGAGAATTGTTCGTCCATTGAAGTGATTTGATTTGTTATTGCAAATATAATACAAGGATCCAAGAAAAAGGTTATTATCACTAACTTTGGAACCCTTACTCTTTATAAGCTTCTTTTTTTGAATTTTAAATGACTTAAACAAAGAGTATAATTAAGGAGTTAGAATTAAATATTTTATTACTATATGCGTTATTCCAAAGTGAAAGTTTTCGTTTTAATGTTTACCCTTATTATGGGGAACTACTTCTGGGCTCAAATTGGTATGGGACAATGGAGAATGCATGTGGCTTCCGCGCAAGCTATTGACGTTGCTGTAGTTGAAAACACGGTCTTTACAGCATTTAAAAATGGGGTTTTTGTATACAATAGTGAAACTGAAGAGCAAGAGCTTCTTACAGACATCAATGGATTGTCAGATATTAATGTATCAACGATCTACTATGATGAAGTTGGTGAAGCCGTTCTTGTGGGTTATGAAAATGGAAATATTGATAAAATAACAAGTGACAATATTTATAATATTCCCGCCATTAAATTGGCACAAATACCCAATTCCAAGAGAATCAACCGATTTGAACGATATGGCGATTATGTATATGTAGCAACTGATTTCTGTGTATCAAAGCTAGATGTAAATAAAGATGAAATCAAAGACACCTATTATCCAACAAATGGAAATGATGCTATCCTAGACATTAGCTTTTCTGGAGATACTATATTAGCATTAAGCGCTACAATGTTAAAATATGGCCTCCTAACAAACCCTGCCCTCCCAGATGAAAGCCAATGGCAAATTGATAATCGATTACCCGTAATTGCTGAAAATGAATATTCTGGAATTGAAATGTTTCAAAATAAACAAATGGTTTTATTTAAAAAAGATGGATACGGAATGGACAGTGTATTTTATCTTGATGAAAACGGTTTAGGTTTACTCACTGATTCTCCTTTTTCTTTGGAAATTAATTCTATAAACATATTAAACGATACATTATTTGCGGTGAATATGGATGGTGCGATTTACATGTATGATGAAACACTTTCGAATAGTGCGTCCTATAACTCTAACAATATGTTTATTTGGATTTCTCCGCTAAGAACCGTTTTAAACAGCCAAGGTGTTTGGTCTGCGGATAAAACAAAAGGCCTCTTCTTATTCACATCAGGGATTGGCTACAAAAGATATCCCATTGTTGGCCCCTACAACAATGATTTTTATTCGATGGATTGGCAAGAAGATAAGCTAGCAATTGCTAGTGGTCGATTAAATGGAAAGCTCCCATCATTTAGCAGAAATGGAATACACCTTTTCGAAAATGAAAACTGGGAATATGTGAATGTTACGAATGTTGAAGAATGGGAAAACAAAAATATTTGGGATTTTATCGATATCGCGGTTAATCCAAAAAATACTGATGAAGTTGCAATAGCGACATATTCAGAAGAGCCCTTGAGTGTCCTAACAAGTGATACTGTCAAACTCTACACTGATTTGAATTCCACAATTGAACTTACTGAAAGTGGCAATGGGTGGTCTTTGGTTTCAAGTGTATTATATGATACAGATGGTAATTTATGGGCGTTAAATGGTTATACAGATAAACCCTTAAATGTTAAAGATGAAAATGGCCAATGGATCAACTTTGATTGTGGGGGAAGCGCGAGAAATGTCTATACCAAAAAGATGATTATTGACTTTAATGATCAGCTTTGGTTTGCTACGGAAAGTAAAGGACTCTTCGGTTACAATTACAATGGTACTTTAAGCGATCCAGGAGATGATCAATACGTACAATTGTCCTCGGGGTCAAATTCAGGGAACTTACCTTCAGATAATGTTACAGCAATTGCGGCTGATTTTGATGGGGAAATATGGATTGGGACAGATGCAGGTTTCGCTATTCTATATAATGCCTCAAATGCATTTGGTGCCTCTCCAGGTGAGTATGATGCACAACGCGTTAAAGTATCATTTGAAGGGAATGTCGAATATGTATTAGGAAGCACACATATTACAGATATTGAAGTAGATGGTGGAAACAGGAAGTGGATGGCTACGGCAAATGCGGGTATACTTTTGTTAAGCCCTGATGGCTCCGAAATTCTAGAACAATTTACAGTAGAAAATTCTCCTCTTATTTCAAATAATATATTTGACTTAAAATTAGACCAATCTAACGGAGAGCTCTACATAATTACAGATAAGGGATTGGTATCATATCGTTCAGATGCTAGCTACGAAGATCCTACTTATGAGGATTTTGTTGTTTTTCCTAACCCAGTTCGTCCAAACTTCTCAGGCCCAGTTACCATACAAGGAATCAGATATAACTCCGATGTTAAAATTACAGACGCAGCTGGAAACCTTGTCTATAAAACAACATCAAACGGAGGCACCGCAACCTGGGATTGTAATGCTATTAATGGAGAGCCCGTGGTAACAGGAGTATATTTTATATGGACTGCAACAAATGCGGGAAAGGATAAAAAGGTGGGAAAAGTCCTGGTAATCAAATGATATTAAGAAGGATTTTAACCATCCTAAAAGTACTGGCTAAAATTCATTTAATCTAGCTGAGCAAATTTTCAGAATAGTAATTATTGACCTTGAAGTAATCTAAAAGAGCCTCTTTGATTAGATGTTGTTGCTCATCGCTTCCGATAGAGGGCAGCTTATTTAAAAGCTCGAAATGAGGCCATCCTTCTTCATCTCTTCCTTTAAATTCATAATACCCTGACGGAACAAGAAGTGTACATATGGCCACATGAATTAGGTCTGTCTTTTCCTGCTTAGAATATTTTTTATGCCCTTTTCCATATTCATTTACTCCAATTAAAAAAAGCATAGCATGTATATCTAAATCTTCGCCAAAAGATTGTTCTAAATGCTTGGTTAATTTCTGAAATCTCAATTCAAGATCGTGGTCCATGACACAAAGGTAAGCGATGTCTTTCAGAAATGATAGTTGAATTTACTTTAGAGAGAAACTTGCTGAGTTTTTTGTAGCAGAATTAGTTCCAATAAATACAGAGAATTGTCCAGGCTCTGCTTCCCATTTCTTTCGAGCCGAATAAAATTTTAAGAGCTCCGGATTTATGGTAAAACTTACTTTTCTAGATTCTCCTGGAGCAAGCTCAATCAATTCAAATCCCTTAAGCTCCCTTACAGGGCGAGTTACACTTGCAAAATGATCCTTTATATACAATTGTACCACTTCTTTCCCTGTAACTTTACCCGTGTTTTTCACATTTACCGAGACGGTAATAGATGAATTAAAGTTGAGCTCATTTGAGCTCATCTCAACTTTAGAATACTCAAAACTCGTATAACTCAATCCATAGCCAAATGGATACAAGGGGGTATTCTTTTCATCACCGAAATGAGACCAAAAAACACTTCCTGCATCTCTTCCCTCAGCACCGGGGCGACCGGTATTTTTATAATTATAATATAAGGGCATTTGTCCAACACTTCTTGGAAAGCTCATGGGTAATTTCCCGCTAGGATTATAATCCCCATATAACACCTGCGCAATGGCATTTCCACTTTCTGTACCCAAATGCCAAGCCTCAACAATAGCCGGAACGTTTTCATCAGCCCAATTCAAAACCAAAGGACGACCATTCATTAAAACAAGAACAATATTTGAATTGATTTTAGCTATTTCCTCCAATAATTCTTGCTGAAAGCCGGGTAAATCCAATTTTGTTCTACTCCGACCCTCTCCCGACTGAAAACCATACTCGCCAAGGACCATTACCACTACATCTGCTTTTTTCGCCGCTTTTTTTGCGGCTTTGAATCCACACCTATCCGTATTATTGATCTCAACCTCTTCATGAAAAGCGGGTATTTTGTTTACCAATCTCACTCCTTGTGCATGTGTAATTGAATTTCCAGAATACTGATTCATCCCTTCGAGTACTGAAACAGCTGTATTATTTTCCGCAGCAATTCTCCAATTTCCTAGAGGGCTATTTTTATCATCTGCCAATGGCCCAATTAGTGCAATGTTCAAACCTTCTTTCTTTAAAGGAAGAATATTCTTATCGTTTTTTAAAAGGACTATTGATTTTTTGGCCATATCCAAAACGCCTTCGCGAATTTCTTTCGAACCGGTTACTTTTTGTTCTCGCTCTTCATCACAATACAAAAAAGGATCATCAAATAAACCGAGTTCGAATTTTACCCTCAAAATACGACGAACAGCATCATCAATTTGATCTATTTGAACCTTTCCAGCATCAAGAAGACTCTCAATTTGATTCACATAAATATATGACTCCATATCCATATCGGATCCACCATTGAGTGCTAATTCTCCAGCATGATATGAGTTTTTAGCGTAACCATGATCAATCATTTCTTTTATTGATCCCCAGTCAGAAACCACAAAGCCATCGAAGTTCCAATCTCCTTTCAAAATATCTCTTTGCAGGTATGCATCAGCAGTTGCAGGAATTCCATTCAGCTCATTAAAAGAATTCATAAAGGTTTTTACCCCTGCATTTACTGCTGCCTTAAAAGGAGGCAAAACAATATTGTGTAGAGTGTTGTCTCCAATGTCCGCAGTATTATAATCACGTCCACTTTCAACAAATCCATAAGCCGCAAAATGCTTGGCGCATGCAGCAACAGTATTCTGCTCTTTCAAATCAGTTCCCTGAAAACCCCTGACCCGTGCTTCAGCTATTCGGCTTCCCAAAAAAGGATCCTCACCTGCGCCTTCCATAACTCGGCCCCAACGGGCATCACGAGAAACGTCAACCATAGGTGCAAAGGTCCAATTTATTCCTGCTGCTGAGGCCTCTGTAGCCCCAAGTCTTGCCGATTTTTTAATGGCCTCCATGTCCCAACTTGCGGATTCCGCAAGTGGAATTGGACTAATGGTCTTGTATCCATGTATCAAATCAAACCCTATAATTAACGGTATACCCAATCTAGATTGATTCACTGCCACCTCTTGAACGGCTCGTACCTCTTTTGCACCACGAACATTTAGCATTGAGCCTACCAATCCCTTGGCAAGGTGATCATATTTTTCTTTAGCATTCCCTTCTTTTGGTGTTGGCCCAGTTACATTCCAAAAACCATTGTATTGATTCATTTGACCAATCTTTTCTTTTAGAGTCATTTCCGACAATAAGCCCTCTACCCTTGTATCGATAGATATTTCAATTTCTTTTTGTGAAAGACATTCAAAAGAAATGAACAGAACAACAGAAAATAATACACCAAGAGATCTCGTAGTTATCATAAGATTATAGTATTTGAATTGGATCGTTAAATTTAAGATTAATTAAATCAAAAAATAAAAGTGAATAATATAAAAATGGGGAGCAAAACTCCCCATTTTCATCAAAAAAAATAAAAATCTATTTCTTCACTATTCGACTTGTTGAAATCGAACTTTCCGTTTCTACAACAACTGTATAAACTCCAGCCTTTAAAGATTCCAAATTTAATTTTTTGGAATTTCCATTAGATAAAGTAAAAATGACTTCCTTACCAGACATATCCAATAAGCGAATTGATTTCATATCAGCCGATGCTGAGATTTCAATTTCTGTGTTGAATGGGTTCGGTGCAATAGAAACATTCAAATCATTTTCGTCAATTCCAACAGCACAAGGCTCGCAACTTGCAAAACAAACAACATCAAGGTTTGGATCACCAGCTTCAACAGTCAATATTCTGTTGATAAATTGGCCAGAAGGATCAGTTACCGTACATGATTCTCCTCCTACAAATTCCTCAGCTACAGCCCATTGGTCTAATTGGAACTTATATTCCGTTACATCTCCAACTAACATTGGTATTGTTGCTTTCCAAAGACCAGAACCAGCGTCAGTCATTGGATTACAGTCACCACACCAATTGTTAAATCCTCCACTCACGTAAACCGTAGTAAAAGGATCTGCGTAAAGGGACATATCCACGTTAAAGGTAACATTAGATTCACTACCTTGTCCTCCAGGACATGCTTCACAGCTTGCATAACAAACTACTGGTAGTAAGGTGTTTTCCGTAATTTCTAAAACCCTGTTGGTAAAACCTCCGTCTGTTACAGTGCATGACTCTCCTCCACTAAATTGTTCTGAATCAGTCCAACCATCAACAGTAAATTTATACTGAATAGTTCCTGGGTCTAATGGTAAAGTAACCTTCCATATTCCTCCTCCAGCGTCAGTCATTGGATTACAGTCTCCACACCATCCGTTAAAGGTACCATTAAGGTATACTCCTGTACCAATAGTTCCGGTGTAGTCACTCATATCAACGTTAAATGTAACATCATATGTTGTTGGACCTGCAACAGTTCCTGATTTCTGATAAACAAAACGCCACCAGCCTCCACCAATCTCAATATCCGCAGTCATGGTGTTTCCATCAGGAGAAAAAGACACTAAATAAGTTCTTGAGGTAGGAAGACTTGCCCCGGTTGATAATTCACCTCCATTCACTGCCTTTGGAAGGCCAATATGAGCACCTTCCCCTGTCAAGGTCAATTCTCCAGCGTTTAATGTCCATGTTCCTGTAGCGTCGTTATGTGGTGCTACTGGTGCTCCACATTCTTCTGCAGCTACTCCTTGCCAATCCTCGAGCCAGGTATCTGCTCCCATTCCATTTGCAAAATCTCCATTGGCAGAAAAAACAACACTGTCATCCCATAAACAAGCTCTCGTGGCAATATCTGGTGAACCGTTGGACCACCAACTTCCATCTCCGATGTTTGGACCAACAGCCAATGCTCCTGGTTGTTCAGCTAGATACCAAACACCCTCTACTTGGGCATAACTAGTACCCGCAATCAATAATAATAGTAACGTATAAATTTTCTTCATAATAAGTTAATTTGTTAATTGTATGTTGCTAATTTATGAATAATAAGTGTAAATATGACATTAAGGGTGTATTTTTTTTAACCTTAACACAAAATGCTCATTCATAGCACATTATAAGACGCTGATGGCTTTTTGTTATTTAGTTTGAAGGCTTTCTGTCAATGAAAATTGTTATCACACAATAGAAAATCTACTCATGCAGTAAGCGGTTTTTTATTCACAAACCAGGCAAAAAATGCCAAATATGCGAAACATAAAACACCAATAATATAGCTGTTTTGAATCCCAATACTCTCAGACACTGATCCTTGTAGCCAACTTATAATTCCACCTCCCATAATCATCATGATTAAAAAGCTACTCCCTTGACTTGTGTGTTTCCCTAAACCCCTAACCGATAAAGCAAATATGCAAGGCCATAGTGTACTGCAAAATAAACCCACGCTAGTTATGGCATAAACACTAATCATGCCTGTTGTTGTCATTCCTATAAATAAAGCAACAATTCCAAGAACAGAAAAAATCAATAACATTCTGGCTGCATCACCTTTACTTGCCATGTCAGCAGCTATTAAAATTAAAATAATCAGTCCATATACATAAAATGGAGTTAAATCATGGTTTGCTATCGCATTTACAAGTAGGAAAACACCGAAGGCCAAATAAGGAGCTAAAAAACGTAATATTTTTTGAGCAGACATATTATCTGTAAAAGCCTGAACTGCTCCTGTCCAACGGCCTATCATTAAACTTGCCCAATAAAGTGAAACATAAGGTGCAATTTCATCTATAGCAAAACCCAATTTGGATTCCATGTAGGCAGGTAAATTTGCTGCGGTAGAAACTTCAACTCCCACATATAAAAAAATCGCAACCATACCTAAAACCAGCTGAGGATACTGCAACGCAGATTTTTTGGAAGGTGACCCGTCATCAACAGATTCTTCCACTGTTTCCGGATGCTCTGGTAAGGACGAAAATTTCAGCAGTACCGCAACGACAATGAAAGCCAATCCCAAAATCAAATATGGAACTTTTACACTCTCAATACTCATATTTGTGCTGCCCGATGAAGCCGTTCCAAAAATTGCAAAACTTACAATTAATGGTCCGATTGTGGTTCCAAAGTTATTAATACCCCCTGCAAGAGTTAACCTTTGTGAACCTGTCTTAACAGGTCCCAAAGCAATTGCCAAAGGATTGGCAACAGTTTGTTGTAGAGAAAATCCTAAACCAACAGTAAAAAGACCTGCAAGCATTAAGGGATAGGATCCCGTATTTGCTGCCGGATAGAATAACAATGTACCAAGAGCAGAAATTATTAAACCCAAAACCAATCCGTTTTTATATCCCATTTTGTTGACTAAATCTTTTCCAATCATGAGTGAAATTCCCATATATATTAAAGACCCCACGGTATAAGAGATATAAAATGCAATAGAAACAAACTGACTTTGACCTTGTGTCAAATCAAAAGCTTCTTTAAAAACAGGGATTAAAATATCATTACTTGCAGCTACGAACCCCCAAAAAAAGAAGACTGTAGTTAACGTAAATAAGGCGCTTTGGTTTGATTTGGAAGACATAATTTTAACAATTTAGTCGACCAATATAAATGAAAAAATGAGATTAACTGATGTTTTTTTTCAGTTTTCTGGATTGTTTTGATAAAGAAAGTGTCTTAATGACAGTATCTGCAATACCTCTAGCGTCGTATCCACAATCTGACCACAATTCATTTTGAGTTCCGTGATGAATATATTGGTCTGGAATTCCCAATCTGATGATTTCCGCTTTGTATTTTTGATCTGTCATAAATTCAATAACAGCAGATCCAAAACCACCCATAATACAACCATCCTCAACTGTTATTACCTTGTCAAATTTGGTGAATATTTCATGCAACATAACTTCATCTACAGGCTTCACAAAACGCATGTCATAGTGTGCAATTGATGCCCCAAGCTCAGTTAATTCTGAGATAGCGGTCTGTACAAAGTTTCCGGGATGGCCTATTGAAATAATGGCCAAATCAGTTCCATTCGTCAATCGTCTGCCCTTGCCAACTGATATTTCTTTCATTGGTTTTTTCCAATCGGTCATTACTCCTTTACCTCTTGGATAGCGAATAACAAAGGGACCCTTATTCTCTAGCTGCGCCGTAAACATTAAATTTCTCAGCTCTTCTTCGTTCATTGGGGCAGATATGGTCATGTTAGGAATACACCTCATATAAGCAAGATCGTATGCTCCGTGGTGAGTCGCTCCATCAGCACCCACAAGCCCGGCCCTGTCCAAACAGAATACAACATTCAAGTTTTGGAGAGCTACATCATGTAAAACTTGATCGTAAGCCCGCTGCATAAATGATGAATAAATATTACAAAACGGAAGCATGCCCTGTGTTGCTAAACCAGCACTGAAAGTTACAGCATGTTGCTCAGCTATTCCCACATCAAACGCCCTTTTTGGCATCGCCTTCATCATTATATTCAATGAGCATCCTGTTGGCATAGCGGGAGTCACTCCCATAATTTTATCATTTTTCTCCGCCAACTCAACTATTGTATGACCGAAAACATCCTGATACTTCGGAGGTTCAGGGCTTTGAGGGATGATTTTAACAATTTCACCCGTCTCTTTATTGAAAACCCCTGGCGCATGCCATTTGGTTGGGTTCCCCTCTTCTGAAAACTTAAAGCCCGCACCTTTCTTCGTGATACAATGGAGAATTTTTGGCCCTGGAATGTCCTTTAAATCTTGCAATACTTTTGCCACCCCAATAACATCATGGCCATCTATCGGTCCAAAATAGCGAAAGTTTAGGGACTCAAATAGGTTACTTTGATTTAGTAAACTTGACTTCAAAGCTGTTGACACTTTCGTTGCAATTGTCCTTCCATCAGGCCCGAATTTTGAAATTTTTCCTAATAATTTCCAAACCTCATCCTTCACCTTATTGTAAGTGTGCGAAGTTGTAATATCCGTTAAATATTCTTTTAATGCACCTACATTTGGGTCTATCGACATACAGTTGTCATTCAATACAACTAGTAGGTTGGCGTCTTTTTCAAATCCAGCATGATTCAGTCCCTCAAAGGCAAGTCCTGCTGTCATGGCACCATCACCAATAACAGCGATGTGTTGGATATTTTTATTTTGATGGTTATTTGCAACAGCCATTCCAAGCGCCGCTGAAATGGAGGTAGATGAATGACCTACTCCAAAAGTATCATAATCACTTTCTGACCTCTTTGGGAATCCAGATATTCCACCTTTGCTTCTATTTGTATGAAAAAGGTCTCTTCGACCAGTTAAAATTTTGTGTCCATAGGCTTGGTGACCAACATCCCATACAAGCTGGTCTTCTGGTGTGTTGAAGATGTAGTGTAGAGCTACCGTGAGTTCTACAACCCCCAGACTTGCTCCAAAATGGCTATTTCCAATTTCGGAAATCACGTCAATGATATACTGCCGCAACTCTGTCGAAACTTGTGGCAAGTCTTCGACGGAAAATTTCTCTCGGAGATCCTGAGGAAATTCAATTTGACTTAATAAAGAACCGGCCTTGTAATCTGACATAGTTATGCTTAATACAAAATTATATTTTTCGACATGATTAACCTAACAATTACAAGCGAAAAAAGTTTCAGTAAAATAAAATTATTCAGGTGTATTTAACCTGCGCTCTATGTATACTGCTGTCAAAACAAACATAAGTAATAAACTATTTTGAATAAACAGATTAACGGTAAAGTTATCAACCTTTATATATGGAGATAAAAAGAATAATGCCAATGCTAAAGAAATGTAGAAAATAAATTTCTTCAAATTATATGGAATCGGATAGTGCCTCTGCCCAAGAATATATGAAATAATCATCTGGATAAAATAAACGATCAAGGTCGCCCATGCGCAAGCCATGTAACCGAATTTAGGAATGTAGAGTATGTTTATCAATACGGTTAAACTTGCCCCGAATAGGGCGATATAGGCCCCAAATTTTGTTTTTCCGCTGAGCTTAAACCAAATACTTTGATTATAATATATCCCCAAAAAGATATTGGCCATTAAAAGTATTGGAACTACTTCAAGACCTACCCAGTAAGTTTCATTTTGAATAAAGTATTTAAAAATATCAATATTAAGAGTGACCAAAAGGAAGATTCCACAAACAAATGCAATAAATACATTCATTATCTGACTATATATTTTATTTCGATCCTGATTTTTCATTTGACTAAAGAAAAAGGGCTCCGCCGCATATCGATATGCCTGAAGTAGAATGGCTATAAGCATAGCCAATTTATAAGAGGCGCTATATATTCCCACCTGAGCTTCAGCGTAATCCAAAGAGGAGGGGTTTTCAGGGTTATATAACATTTGTTTTAGGAGAATTCTATCTAAGGTTTCATTTATGATTCCGGCAAGTCCTGCAATGGCAAGGGGAAAGGAAAAAACCAACATTCTTTTCAATAATGACCGGTCAATCCCTCGAATTAAAGTAAAAGACTTAAACAAAAAAATGGGCTTCACTAAAGAAGCAATTAGATTGGCTAGGAAAATGTAAAAAACACCTTGTTCTGGGTTATTATAGTCAAACCAAAACAATAAGAAAATTACATTCAGAATAATATTGACTGCAATTGAAGAAAGCTGAATAATAGAGAATCTTTTCGCCTTTTCCTCAGCCCTTAATTTTGCCAGAGGCAAAGCACTAATGGCATCTATTGAAACAATCGCGCCGAGCATCACAATATACTCTCCGTGGTCTTCATAAAGCAACAGAGAAGCAATATCTTGATAGAAAAGAAGAATGATAAGAAAGAAAACAGAATTCAACGAAAGTAAGGCTGAAAACGCAGTTGAAAAAACATTTTTTTGATCTCCTTCATTTTGAATGAATTTGAAAAATGCTGTTTCCATCCCAAAAGTGAGTATGACAATTAGAAAAGCGACCCAAGCATACAATTCTGAAACAACACCATAGTCAGCGGGATTAATAAATACATAGGTGTATAGTGGGACCAATAAATAATTTAGAAGACGACCAATTATAGATGATAAACCATAAATAGCGATTTCTCCAAATAGTTTTTTTATTGGGTTTGCCATTAAGCTTCTCTAAAATTTGCTTTTCGTTTTTCTAAAAAGGCTCTTGTTCCCTCTTTAAATTCTGTCGTTCCAAAACACTTTCCAAATTCTTCAATTTCAACCTCAAAACCATTAACACCATTTTTGAATCCGGCATTCACAGCTTTAATTGCTGAGCGTATGGCCATAGGTGAATTTTTAAGTATTTTTCTCGCAATTCCTTCACAAGTTTCGATTAAATCCTTCTGTTCAACAATCGAATTGACTAATCCATATTTCAATGCATCTTCCGCTGATATCATTCCTGCGGTGAATATCATCTCATTGGCTCTGCCCCTACCGACAAGCTG
>Ga0213858_10001102_pt1 | contig 12824 bp, 10 predicted proteins | sample PICome_FD_160122 | JGI IMG/M metagenome (GOLD analysis project Ga0213858, IMG submission 160122) | Coastal seawater microbial communities near Pivers Island, North Carolina, United States - PICO245 | ecosystem: Environmental > Aquatic > Marine > Coastal | place: USA: North Carolina | collected... | reverse complement strand
TCAGTAGAAACATTTACAGTAACATTATTATTTTGCATTCCTCCGTTGCCATTCATCTGCACAGGAATAGAATTACCGTTTGGAAGAGGAACTACAGCCTCTCGCCCATGAAGCATTGCAAGATGTCCTTGTTTTGGACCATCTGCAATACCGCCTGTAGCGTACCCAGCAACTTTGGAGCCATTGTTCATGATGCCGCCGTTTTTAAATCCAAAGAGTCCTGTTATTCCTCCCAGTACGGGTCCAATGCCAGGTATCATAGAGAGGGCGCCACTTAACAGGCCTCCTGCACCACCGCCTCCCCCGAAGAGACCTCCAAGATTCTCAAAAAGACTTCCTAAATTACCGAAGAGGTCTCCAAACAAACTACCAAATCCTTCTACTCCTGAAGAAAAGATATTTCCTAAACTTTGTAAAAAAGGAGCATTACCAGAAAACAAGCCTCTAATATCATTTACAAATTGACCAAAAATTCCACCGACGTTAGTAACACTTTTTCTTTCGGCTTCGACCCCGTCTTTTTCTGCTTCCGCGCGTGTTACTGAAACCATTTTCTTTCCAAATAAATATTCAAAAAATCCCTTTTTGTCGTCTTCGGCTTTTGTTCCTACACCTACACCTGTATCTCCTTTTTCTGAAAGACTTGGCTTTGGTATGTCTACTGAAACGCCTAAAGGCCCAGCAATAGTAGGAGATTTACCGCTATGTGCTGCAACAATAGCACTTGCCACAATTTGAGCTCCTTCAGCGTGTGCCTGTTTTATTTTCTCTGCAGGGTCATCCGTAGGGAAAATAAAGTCCATAACAGTATCTGTTATTCTTTTAGATAAAACATCTGCTATACTATTTAGTACGCCAATAGCCAAAGTTCTTATAGATTCTTTTAAACTTCCTTCTTGGTTTTTAATAAGATTGCCGAGTCCTTGAGAAAATCCACTTTCAAAACTATTTTTAATTGTATCTGATAGTTCTGCGGCTACATCTTTCTGGCGTTCAAGGTCTAAGGATTGTTGACGTATTAATTCTATTTTTTGCTCATTTAATTCTATAGATCTTTCCTCTTGTTCCGTCAGCTCTCTGCCTTCTACTTTGGCTGCTTGCCGAGTAGCACTAATCGCTAGCTCAACCTCTCTTCTTCTAATAGAGTTTTTCTCTAGCGCTTGATCTATTTTTAATCTTTGCTTTTGTCCTTTAGATAAACCTCTTAGATTTTTTAGATTTTCTGCCTCTAATGTAGCCATGTCTAGTTTAATTTTATATTGAGTATCTAGAATTGTCTTAGTAAAGGCTTCTTCAGCGGCCAATTGGTCTAGTCGTATCTGGTCTATAGTTCCGGTATCTTCCGCAATTTTTAATATGGCTTCTCTTTCTTTTCGAATCTGAACGAGCAAACGGCTTTCAGTATTTGCTCCAGAAAAGGAACGAACAAAATCAGAAACTTGTTGTTTATTCGTTTCTGCCATTTTTCCTGCTTCTGTAATGGCGGCTCCTACATCTAAGAAAGCATCTCGCTGCTGTAGTAAAGTTTCTATATTTACTTCTTCGCCTCTATTCAGCTTTTGTAAAGAATCAAAATAAGCATCACCAGTTTTTGAAGCTGCTCCGACTTCTTGTCTCATAAAGCTATAAGCGTCAATTTGCTCTTGTAAAAACTTTGCTGCATTCTTTTGAGCTTCTGTAGCTTCTTCGTTTGTTTCTACAAACTCAAGTAGGGTCATCTGTGCATTTTTTGTTTCTTTTGCTAAAGCTCTCTGATTTTGCGCTTCTGCCATAGCTACACCGCCCTGAGAATAAGAGTTTAAGATTGCACGAGTTGTTGCACTCATCTCTTTGAATTCTTTTGCATTTGCTGCTAAGACATCTCGAGTATCGGCAGAAGCTTGTTTAAACTCTTTAAACTTTGCAGTTACAGTATCAAACTGTTGTATTAACAATTTAAATTCTTTAGTGGTTAGAGAGCCAACTACTTGTCCTAAACTTGAGAAAAAGTTTAATGCATTCGGTGCGTCTTCAAGCATTACTTTTTGAACCTCTGCAAACTTTTCGTAGTCTGTATTTAGACTTTTTAAGCGATCACCAAGCATGGTTTGCTTACTTATAGCTTCTTCAGTTTGTTTATTACTTTTAAAGAAGAAATCATAAGCTATTTTACCCGCCGAAAAAGCTAAAGTTGCTATTTGAATCCAGAAAAATGCTTTACTAATTGCTGCGCCCGCTTTAGAGGCAAAGCTTGTTACTGAAGAAAAAGCTTTTTGAGCCCCTGCTTTGAGTTTAGCATACCCCAAACCTATCTTTTGCCCTGTAGTTTCCGCTTGAACAACTAGAGTTCCATTTTTTGCTTTCTGAGAAATAATCATGTCATCTAATGCGCGAATAAAATCTCTACGCATAGAATCACTCATATCTTTGTATGCTCCCGCCCCTTGTAAAGCTGCTTTCTTCATCCCTGCTAGTTGTCGTGCTGTTGCCTGTTTTCCTCCTAAAATTGCTTCCAGGCCGGAACCTTTTCTTGCAGATTTAATGTCTCCGGCTTTCAAAGCCGCTTTTGCATCTTTTAATCCTTGCACGCCTACTGCCTGTGCGGCTTTTGGATCTCCAGAGGCTGCTTTCATTGTTCTTTGATAGCGTTTAATATCCTCTTCCGCAGCAGTGAAAGCTTTAGAAGACTTATCTGCAAGAGCATCCATTTCACTACTAAAGTTTGTTAAGGCAGGCAATGCGGCAGTAAGTACTCCTCTACCAATTAGTAAGAATCCTGCATAAGCTATTTGAGGAAAGTCAAGAAATAAGTTTGCAAGAGGAGTAGCAATATCTACTGCTAAAGTTCTAAGTTTATTAACTATATCATCGAAAGCTTTACCCAATTGGTTAAATTTACTTACTCCTGGGTCAACAATATCAATAATACGAGAGTACTTGTTTTGCGCTTGTCCAAGAACATCGTTTGTTACAGCTTGAGTTTTTTGAAATTGTGTTAAATCTTCTGCAGATATGCCTAATTGATCTGCATACGCTCGAGTAGCATCATTAAGGCGAAGTATAATACCTAATTCATCTAAAAGTTCGGGCTCTGCTTTTGTAACACCTCTTACAAGACGATTAAAAGAGTCGGTAACATCTCTGCCTAAAATAATTGAGGCGTCTTTTGCAGCAGTACCTAGTTGAGTTATTTGATCAGTAGACAAACCAGCCGCCACACCAATTGCGCCAGCTTGTGCAGCGTCTTGAAAAGCTACCTGCGCATCTGTAGCTGCTATAATATCATTTGTTAAGGTCCTCATTGCAATACCGGTAGACGCAGCATACGCATTTTGACCTTTTTGTAAAGTATCTAAATTTCCTGCACTTTTTAGAAAGTTAAAAGCTGCTGAAATCGCAAAAACTTGAGCAGCAAGAGTAGCGTATGCGCCTACAAGCCCTCCCATTCCTTGAGACATTTTAGAAAAGTTTTTTGTCGCGTTTGCGGAGGCTTGAGCAGTACCTTTTATATTTCTATCGGCCTCTCCTGCGGATTTTCCTACTTTGCCTTGCTGTTCGTCAACTCCCTTCAACGCATCTCGCAACTGTTTTGTAGATACAGTTGCTTTTCGCATTTTGCCATTGACTTCAATGTCTATTTGAATTTTCTTTGCCATTAGCCTTGTATATTATGGACGTATGATTTTCCGCCGCTTTTAGCCCTACGCTCTTCTGCTTTTCGTTTCTCTTCTGCTTTTTGCGCTCTGAAAGAAACTAATTCATTTTCGTACATTTTCATAATATACAGTATATCTTTTGGATTATCTATACCGTATAAATCAAAAAAGTATTCAATACCATTCCAATGCTTTCCCATATATGTACCGCTCATTCCTTCCCAATAATCAGGTAGCAAGCTGAACATAAAAAATGCCACTTGAACCTCTTCAGGAAAATGAAAGGGTTCGAGCGGCATTTTGGTAGGATCTGGTTCTTGGCCTAGTTGCTCACAAAGACGTAGGTACTTATCCACGTCTACCTTGGAGTCGGACTGTTTTACGAAGCGAGCTAAAAGATCTCTTATTTCTTCTAGCTGCTCACTGTAAAATTTTCTAAGTCACCAACTGTTTCGGTAACCCATGTATCAAATGTTGCAGAATTTCTCATAAGAAGCTCTGCATTTTCCTGTGTATAGGGAAGTTCGTCTTCAGGGTCATAGGCCGAGACATCTACCAAAAGAAGCTCTTCTAGGTACGAAAACTTCAAGCCAGACCATGTTTTAATAACTCCCTTACAGTACTCTACTAAAAACTTTTCTTCATCAAGTACTTCTTCAGGCTGTCTAGTTCTTTTATCAAATTTAGTAGTTACACATTTTTTGCGTAACTTTAACAGCTCTTCTCGACCTAAATAGCATAAGCTAACTTTCATTCCTGCATATCCGGGAAAGTCGATAGAAACAGTTTTACTTGGAGTCATAAGACTCGCTAAAGAAATAGGTGAATCGCTCATTTTTTGTCCTTCTAAAGTGTAAATTTATATTCTGTAATTATAGGTGAAAGGAGGTGAGATGTCAAGAGTTATTTTTGGTAGGAGTAAAGAAAAGGGGCCGAAGCCCCTTGTAAATCATTATTTTTATTAGTCTGGAGTAACTCCGTGGAATTTAATAGTAGCTTCATCAGTTTCACCAATTGTTGATGGCAATGCCTGGAAACTTGTCTCAATTGAGATTACATCTTCTACACTATGTGCAGGAATCTCAAAGTGAGCTGTTGGGAAGTTAAAGTGGTAAACAGGAGTTCCTGCAGTATCTCCACCAACCTTGAAAGTTAAATCAAAGTTGTTTACAACCTTAGTACGAGCAGCACTCGAAGTTAGATCGTTAAAGAAGTCTGTAGAAGTACCTACATTAGCATTTGATCCAGAAATAAGACCTAGATAACAAGTAAATGAGCCACTTACTGAACGAGCTCCTGTAACGTGGCCGATAGGTAAGTTCACCGAGCCCAAAGTTTCTGGAGTCAAGAAAGTAATATTGTTTGAAATAGTAATATTACCGCCCGTCAATGTAAGAGTATATACACCACTACCAGAGCCTGGGAACGTAGTTGTATCATCGGCTGCAATTGCTAACTGAGTCAAACGGTTACGAATGTAGTTGTTTGTTGAGTTGATTGCTTCAAATACAGTACGGGTTGGCTTAGAATCCTCTGTAAGAGTCTTAGCAAAGCCAGACCATGCAATAGTTGCAATGCCATCTACATCAAAGTCAATAGATGCTTCGTTTACAACTGCTTCATCACACTTGTATACTACAGGGTTACTTCCACCATCGTCAAGAGAGAAGAAAATTTCTGCAGTGCCCAAAGTTGATTTGTTTGAGCTATCAAAGTCTACAATAGTCATGTCAGTGGCTAGTGATGGAGTGCCACTGTTGTCGTTATAAGTAACACCGGTTAGCGCAGCAGCTACAGAACTAGTAGGTGATGTGTATGATGCAGCGCCAGCCATTAACGCCCAAAGAATTTCTTCTACAGCGTGATGGTTTGAAGTACCGTCTTTGTCTGCATTACCTGCAGTATCAGAACCTGCAGAGAGGAAAGGACGTGCGTATGTGCTAAAAGACCACTCTACTGGTGCGAGTGAGTCGTTAAATACTCGTCGTCCACGTTTACTGTTTCCAGAAGTATCTTCCATTTCGGCAAGAGTTACTTCTGTTGAGTTGTTTGCTTGTGAAAAGCTGAATCCGTCGAGTACAGGGATCTCCCATACAGCGGAGCCAACTTTAACGTACACTTTAGTGTCTCTACTAAAATATAAAGTATCGACTGCCATAGTTTATCTCCTATGAAACTTGAAAAGACTTGGACGTGAACATTTGTTCGTGCCAGTATTTTCTAATAACGAACCTCTATTTCGATTTCACCGACTCCTAGAGGATCGAGTACACCTTCATCAGTAGTAATACTAATAACGGTAATTTGTTGAGTATTATACTCATTATTCATTGCATCATAGTATTTTAGTCTTGAATTGTCTTCAATAACTGTTTCTATATCTTCCATTAAAAGATTTAATGCTTCTGTAGAGTCTATTTCATCAGAAACATAGCAACGTATTGTAATATTTAAATAGCGGTCTTTGTATCCGCCCGCTTGATAATCCCTTGTCTCAGAGCCTGCATTTAAATGTATTGCAGGAAAGTCTTGTACTTCATCCCAAAACTTTAACCGAGGCTCTACATTGTTGGCTACATCAGTTAAAAATGCTCCAGAACCATCAATATCTTTTAGTTTCGTGGCTAGAGCATTTAGTATATTTGAGCGTCTGGAAGTGTAATCTCTATTTGCCATTTATAATCTCCGAGTGTATAATCTTCCTAATGCCATTGTTGACGCTATTTCTCTGATTGATTTATCAATTAGGACCCTCGGGTCATACTCCGGAATACCTTGTCTATATCCGGGTTCAAAAGTTTGATACGGGTTCTTTTGGTATGTATACCCCACACTTGGAAATCCTTGAGGAGTCATAATAACATCATTTACTCTAACTGAGGAGGCAAATGTGCCTGTTTGATTAGTCAGTGCGGGAGCTCCCATATTCTTCATTACTGTAGCTGTTAATCTTGAATTAAATACGCCTAACAACTGCGTTAAATTTATATCTGATCTTTTTGCCCTCGGTGCTCTTGCCGTTCTAGAAGAAGCTCGTGCTTTCTTAGTACTACCTTTAGTTTTCTTTTTAGAGTAGCTTGTCGTAGATTTTACTGATTTTTTACGTCTGCCTTTAGGTTTTGAATTTTTACCTACTACTCTCGCATTTTTAGGCTTTGTAAGTTCTTGTACTAAAGCGTACTCTACTCGTTTCACAGCATCTTCTTCAATGGAATCCGATCCCGGCATGTTTTCTATATTTTGCCTTTCTATATATTTAGTAACTGCTGTTTGCAGTTTTGGCATTAATTGTTTAAAATCATACGGCTCTGCGCCTGCTTCATTGGCAGACTGAGGAAGTACGGCAATTTCTACTGATACTCCCTCATTTAACTTAACTTGGGATAACTGACTGCCTGATTTGGTTCCTGTAGTACTAAAAGTCATCCTAATATTTTTCATAATATCGGACAATTCTTTTGCTTCTTCTGAAGCAGCAAACCCCGCAAAACTTCTAGTTCTGTCCAAAAACTTCATAGCGGCAGAAATTTGTGCAGACCCTACTGTAGTTACACCTTGGTGCGCTCTATGTACAGTTGATTTTACTAAGCCAACCTCAGAACCTCTCGCTGATATTCCTGCGTCTTTGTCTGCTTTACCTAAAAGGTCTTTGCTGGCGTCTTTTAGTTTTTTGTTTATTAACCGAACTCCTTCATTTTTAGCCATAGTGTAAGGAGTTTTCAAGTCTCTAGAAGCTCTGTATCTTAGCAGCTTTCCTGGCTTATATTCTAAAACATGACCTCTAGTGCGTTCTTTAAGAGCCCAGCTAGCTACTTTGTCTACACAAGCACCACCTATCTCTAAAAATTCTTTGTTAGAGATTTCTAATCTCTGGCCCTGCTCTCTTTTTGATTGTACACTATTGTAGCCTTGCTTGAAGCCTTCTCCAAACCCTTTGTCTGTCATTGTTACAATAGTAGAAAATTTATCTAAAGCACCTCGCTTATATTCACGCTCCATAAACGCGCGCATATTCTTTAAAAACTTTTCTGTATCTTTAACTGCCATTAAAAGTTTTTATACATATCAAGCACTCGCTTAATATGGTCTGGGAACGCTACGCTATCTCGTACACTCGAAGTGCTTTGGTTTTGTATACTCGCTCCTCCAAGAGTTCTTCGTTCTTTATGCTCATCCTTCAAGTAGTATGTAATCAAATCTACTACTGCAAGTTTTAAGTCTGACGGACACGCAGAATATCCTGCTGTGTACGTAACTTTTACTGCACCCGCCCCCATAGGCCAGTGCTTATAGGTAGATCCCGTTACATACAGTACACTATCCGTCGTCGTGTCTAGATAATAGTCTGTAGTTGGCACGGTGGTGTAACTTTCTGTAACGGAATCTCTTTTTTCTACTGAAACAATTGTGTTCACAGGACTCTCTGTTAATTGAACAATGTGAGTTCCCCAATCAATATTAAATGTTTCAACTTTATTTGTTGAGTAGTAATCAATAATAGAATTACCACAGTAAGTTTTTACTAATTGACTCACTGAAGGCAGTAAAGTAGTAAGACGCAAGTCTTCTTTAGGGCTTGCAATCCCTTCTGCTTCTTTATATTCTGCAAGAGTAATTAAATCTGCCATAATAAATCAATTAATAAAAACTTGGGGAGGAAACCCTCCCCAGTTTATTAGCTATAGCTATTAAGCTACTGCGTTGAGTCGAACTACAGAAACGTCTGTTGAAGTGTCTGCTACGAGCTGGTTAAAGCCGAGAGACTGAGTAGCAACGATAACGTTACGCTGGTTCATTACTTCGTAGTCTTGCTCTACGTTCACACCACGGAGGCGTGGGATAGCAAAGTTACGAACGTTGACCGCGAGACCAACACAAGCGTTGTCAGCTTCCGCAGGGAAGTTGTCAGATACGATTACGGGAGTACCGAAGATCGCACCAACCTGACCAGTGATCTTGGTTGCTACGTCTGAACCTACGTCTGTGATGTCCGCGAAGCCTGCGTCTGCAATCAGATCGTAGTAACGCTTCTGAGACACTACATATACGAGCTCTTCTGGCATCATACCATACTTACCCATCAACTTACGAGCTGAGAGGAAGTCAGCTGCATCTACTGAAGTAGTTGCGAGAGCTGCTGCTGATACTGAAGTATCAAAGATGTTAGAGCCTGCAAGCTTGATCAGACCATCAAAGTCGTCTGAGCCTGAAGTGTCGTGGTTGAGCAGAGCATCGTCAACTGCGCGAGCGTGTGCACGTGCAACTGATTCTACAAGCATAGGCATCAAGTTGATGAGTACTTCCTCGTCAACGTGGTTATCCATCAACGTGGTTGAGATCAAACGGTATGCCTTAAGAACTACCTGCGCTGGCTGAGGTGCAGCACCGCCGCGAGTTTGCAGGTTACCAGATGTAGCAGCGCCAGTCTGGAATGTAGCCAGACCAGTGTCTTGCTGAATTGGCAATACTTGTGCTTGTGAGTTGATCTGGATCTCACGGAATGCACGTGCGAGGCGAAGCTCACGCATGATTTCCTTCTCAATTTGACCAGAAACTTCAGTAGCAATGTTGGGTTGAGCAGAAGCGTAAGTTACGCCAGCCTTTTCAATTACATCACGACCATAAGCAGTGTTCTCAAGACCTTTGCCAGTCATCACACCAAGAAGGTGTGCGTGCATAAACTCTTTGCCCCACTTAGTGATTGTGTCACCGTCTGTGCGGTCAGCGAATACGCGCTTAGACTCACGCATCTTAGTGATCTCTTCGCTCTTCTCTTCGAGCTGCTGCTGATACTCGAGGATAACCTCGTCCATCTTAGCATCCTTCTCTTGAAGCTTAGCTTCAACGTCAGCCAAGAGGCGCTCAGCACCTGACTCGATACCAGTTTTGATTACAGTTTCAACTTCAGCCTGCTTTGCGGCTTCAGCTTCAGCTGCTTCTTGTGCTGCCTTAGCTTCTGCTTCAGCGGCTGCTTTTTCTTCCGCCTGACGGATTGCAATCTTAGCAGCAGTCTCATCCGCTACCTTCTTAGCAAAAGCCTCCAGGTCGATTTCGGGAGTTTGTACTTCCGACATGTTCATCTCCTTTTGAACTGACTTTTCAGTTCCATCCGGTGTATCACTAGCTTCAAATGAATCTTCATCCTTAGCCAGAGACTGACCGGCTAGATCTACACTATTTTTGAAAGTTTTCTTGAATTCTTCGTACTCGTCAATAGAGTCAAAAGACTTCGCCAGAGAGAAAGTTGCTGCTTGATTGCAAGGTACCGATACAACTGATACTTCAAACAACTCAGCATCCTTAATCTTAAGTCCGTCAGTTTCCGTTAGGTAATCAGCATCCTTGACTCGGAAACCAACAGAAAAAGCTCCAAGAATGCCTTCTTTAACAAGCTGCGCCACATGATCAGGCGCAGATTTAGAAATTTTAGCCTTAAGTTCGAGACCGTGTTCAGTGACTTTAAGTCCTGTAGCGCGTCCGATCGGCTTGTTATAATCGTGATTGAAAAGAATGATAGGGTTCTTTTCGAAATTGTTTAGACCACCTTTTGTCCATGCTTCTGCTGAAATGGTATCTCCAGCGCGGTCGAAGTCAGCAGTGCTTGCCATTCCACAGATGTGAACGCCACCGTCGTCTTCATCCAAAGCCTTGAAGGTAGAAGTAAGGTTAAAGATTTTTTCCATTACTCTTCACTCTTCTTTTCTGCTTTAGCAGTCTTGCTCGCAGGCTTAGGTGCAGCCTTTGGAGCAGGTTTTGGAGCAGGCTTAGGTGCAGGCTCCGGCTTTACCATAAGGTCTGGGTGATGCTTCTTTAGTGCATGAAGCAAGTACTTCCATGCCTTAAAACTTCTTTTTACTGAGATAGCGTGTACTGCGTCTTTTGCTCCAATAATGTCAACATAAGACTTATACTCAATATCAAGAGGTAGTTCGAAATCTTTGAAATGCTTATAAGCAATATCTAAAACTTTTTGCTTTTGACGCACTGCCATTTAGTCTTCTCCTTCGCCAGACTCAGTAGGTCTGCCTCCTTCATCGGGATTTGCTGCACTTCCTGCAATGTTCGCAGGTACTCGCAAATCATCGTATCCTTCAATAGCCTCAAATCCTAAAGCATCTCGTGCTTCGTTTGGCGAAATGATGCCTGTGTTTACCAATGCAGAGTAGTACTGAGACTGATCTCTTAGCTCTGGCTGCAATGCTGGAATATTCGTAATGTCTTCTGAAAGAGCAAAACCAAAAAACCTTTCCATTGCAAAATTCATTTTACGAATAATAGGAAGAATCGTCTCAAGGTAGTACATACGCATATTTGGACGAATGTTCGCATTATTTCCGGAGTCCAACATAATAGGTGGAATTCCGAGTGCTTTCAAGATAATCTTTTCGTTTTCTGCGATTGCTGCTTGAAAGTCTAATTCTTTGAAGTTTATATTTGAAACTTTATCAATTTCAATACCGCCGTCAAGAATAAGAGGTCTTCTTCCTCCTGCATCTGGTCTGTATCGTGCAGTCCAAGATTGTATCATTCTTTCTTTAATCTTCTCTGATAAAGTATTCGGTGACTTAAGTACTAGCCCAGGAACTGCGCCGTTTTTAAAGAAGTTATCTTGAAAGTCCCGCATACTTCTCATAAGTACCATAGTTCGTAATGCGGGTCTGAGGCGAGAAACACCTCGATAAATAGAATAGAATGAATTGTCCTTAATGTGAATAATTTCGCTTGGCTTATAATCAATTACTTCGTTAAAAGTATATCGTTCAACATATGTTGTATCGCTTGCGTGCACTGTCATTTTATTTGCAGGCAAGTGGTACAAATGTACGCCGTCAAAATAAATAAAAATGTTTCCGTCGAGTAAATAATCAGTAATTAAGTTACGACGAAAAGTACTAATGTCTTGAAAAGGGTTTGGCTCTTTATTTAAGAGCAACTCTACGCGAGAACGCTTGATACCCTTTACAACACTGTTCATACCCTGAACTTGTCCGCCTACAGAAATTGGAATCTCTGAAGCATCATCTACAATTAAGTTTACACCACGATTTACGATTTCAAGGTCTTCGTACGCTCTTTCGTAGTTTATTACTCTTTCGCGAGACGGTTCTATTTTATGGTCAAAGTATTGTTGAGCTGGATTTAATTTTTCTTCTGTATCCGGCTTTCGTCCAATTAATCTGTCATACCATGCCATGTTTGTCTCTTTGAATCTCTACCCAGCGCATTTGTTTCTTTGCGGTCACTAGGGCTGGATTTCTGCCGTATAATCTATGCAGTTCCAAATGATGTTTATGGCAAAGTGTCACTGTGTGCTCGTACAGCTCCGCCCATTTATCTTCTATAAACTCGTCTCGCCAGATTACTATATACTCATCAGTATAGTGCGCGGGTCTCTCTTTCTGCTTTTCTTTTAGCCATTCTCTTAGTAGAGGCGCTAGAGTGTAAAAGTGGTGAAAGTCGAGTTCTGTGTCAGCGCCACAAATGTGGCATTCTGAACCTTTTTCATACTTTGATTTAGCTCGATCTCTTATGTATTTTACCGGATCTCTTTTCAGCTTTTTCATTTTGAATTATAGCCCTTGTAAGATAAATTGTCAAACACTATTTTTTGTAGGTCTCTTTAAAACCCAGTCTGACTTGTTTCAAACGAATATAGTGCGTATCGAAGAGCATCAGCCATATGCGATGCTCGATTATGTTTTGGCTTCTCTTTTGCTAGATTAGGATTAGGATCCCATTGGTATTGATCAAGACAAGATAGTACTTCACCGCATCGCTGATCAACCATGAGCTTATCATTGTCAACTATTCCAGCTACGTGTGCGATTCCATCTAATACTGACTTTTTTGCATTTACAGTACTAATATCGTAGTTTTGTGCGAAGTCAAATCGAGTTTGCTGTGCTGCGGAATCTATGTAAATGTAATCGATGTCCCACTTGTCAACCATTTCACGAATTACACTGGCATGTTGCTCGGTGGTCTTTTCGGCATCAAGATACTCATCTAGTACGTGATATACTTCTTCATCCCAATCGTACGCTATGACCATAAAAGCAGTTGGGTCACGATAACCAACGTCGAGACCAGCAAATACATCCATGCGGCTAGTATCAAGCTCTTCATTATTGGCGATACAGGTTTCGTGATTGAAGTTCCAAATTTGGCCTTCATAAGTGTTAAAGTCCG
>Ga0213858_10001100_pt1 | contig 12826 bp, 17 predicted proteins | sample PICome_FD_160122 | JGI IMG/M metagenome (GOLD analysis project Ga0213858, IMG submission 160122) | Coastal seawater microbial communities near Pivers Island, North Carolina, United States - PICO245 | ecosystem: Environmental > Aquatic > Marine > Coastal | place: USA: North Carolina | collected... | reverse complement strand
TATAATATCTATATATTACTTTATCGCAACTATATCTCTTTAAAATAACCATATTTTTATGAGTTATTTTGCTAAAACAGGTATATCTCTACATATCACGGCGCTTCTGCAATCTGCATTTAAAGGCCATACGTTTAGATTTCCTAGGGGGTAAACACTTATGTCTACTCTAGGAATCTGCATTTAAAGGCTCTATTGCAAGATTCGCGGCGCGCCAATATATTTTACCATAGGGAACTTGGCTGGGTTTGGGTCGGGTCAGGGCAGGTCAGGCAGGTAAATCAGGTCAAAAAAGAAGGGAAAAGCAGGTCGGCGCGGAGACACCCCCTTTCGGGGGTAAAAATAGGTCAAAAAACAGGTCAAATCAAAAATCAAAAAACTGCATTTAAAGCACGTATGTTTAGATTTCCTAGGGGGTAATTGCTTATGTTTCTAGGTCTCAATTCTTTCACCCCAGAATCTTGTCTCGGCGCTGCTATAGTTTGCCCCCTTGCGGGGGCATACCCCCTGTCGGGGGTAGAGTCAGGTCAAGCCAAGTCAAGTTGCTAAGCCAAGCTGCAGTTCCTGCGAAGCAGGTAAAAAAAGAGCAGGCAAGAACGCGGCGAAGCCGCGTAAATAAAAGGTAACCTGCCGAAGCAGGCACTGGTCAACCAAAGAGGCAGTAGTACTCAAGGGCACACACCGCTAGGTAAAGCGGTAGTATGCGATTGATCTTCACTATCGCCGCCCCTCGGAACATACCTGCAGTGTACCACCTTTGGAATAAGCCCCAAGCAGTTGCAGATAAGATCAGGTACAGCAGTTTATACATTACCACTTCCTGTTAATCATAGGGTTAAGTACAGGGCGCTTACGTAGCACCCAACGCTCGGAACCATCATACTCATGGCGCTCAAACCAAGTATCATTGTTCAGAAGGATGAATCCAAACAAATGCTGCGAGCCATAGCCTGCATCATAGTTGAAGCTCATCCAATCTTTAAACTCCTGATACTGGGACGCTGTGAAGATCTTCCAATCGGTATGTTCCCAACTAGGGTCATACCGAACCTGAGCACCTGCGAACAACTCACTCAGAGGAGGTAGATCCTTTAGAGTCCAATGGTCTACGATCTCGAGATACGCGTTCATTAACCCTCCTTACAGCAACAGTTATTGCCTGCTGCAAAGTGATTGCGAGCTGATCGGGGACAGCCGTACATCTTGACACGCATAGCGTGCTTCTTAGCTGTGCGGTTTGCCAAGAGCCAAATCATATTGTTTGGCATCCCAACGTAACGACATGCGCTGTGAACGACATCACTGAGCTCCTCTAGGTTCTTATCTTCAAGAAGCTCTTTGACCTCGTCCATGACATCAGAAAATGTGGGACGCCCCAACATATTCATGCCTTTAATGTAATGTTTACGACTGCTCATATATACTCCTTTATACTAGTGAGCAAGAAAGACTAAAGAAAGAATGCCGCGAATGCGGCATAAAAGGATCGCCTACAACTCCAAAGGAGCGCAAGCGATCACTTTTTCAGCGCGAGACCTCTTTAACGCAGTAGTCCCATACATCCTGACTCGCAACAGGCACAGGCTCAGTACCTACAGGTATTGAGTGTACTCGATTGAGACAAGTACGCATCTCGCTACTTACGTCTTCGGCTTTCACTGCATAGAGCAGTGTGAACAGCGCCATCCAAATGAACGCTGTTAGCGTTGCAATGCCGAGGATTTCAACAATCGTCTGTACCGCATCTCTCATGAGTTCTCCCATTTCTGCATCTCTTTGATCAGAGGAATAAGCCCTGGGAAAATCTCATTGGTCAACCCTTCGACAGTGATCTCATTTTGCTTCATCCTACCTTTGATAAGGTCAATCGCCTCATCAATAGTACGTAGCACAGTAGCAGCTTGAGGGTAAGACTTATCCCAAGTCTCTTCATTATCTGCGAGGACATTGGTAGCTAAGCCACCAACTCCATTGATGAGTACTTGGTAGTACGCTACGATAAGTGCGCGAGCGGCAGGAGATGCGAGAACTCTGAGAAGCTTCTCAACATCATGGGGGATTTCGTTGGTAGTAGACATAACGTCTTTCTCCTATTATTTAGAAGCACCACATAGTGAATAAGAAATAGATGATAGCCACAGTTAGCTGATCATCATTCATGTTTCAGTGCTCCGAGTTTACAGTAGTAGTTTCTGGGTTTGCATCAGCTTCACGCTGTGTGCGGATGTAGTCAGTAACCTGACGCTTATAGTTGTTCAGCAGTGTAACCGTCTCCTCGCTTGCTCCGATGCAAGCAAGTACAAACAGCAGTCCAACTGCTAAGACAACAAGATGTAGTATCGCAGAGATGATGGGTACAGTTCGCCAAGCCATCCATGCAAAGATCACACAGCCTAGAACCTTGTAAACAGGATGTAACTCCCGCCAAGATTCCATAAGCTTGAGCCTAGCATCAGCTAGTGCAGTGGTAGTCTCAGTCATTAGAGACCGCCTTAGGCTTGATCGTGAGCTGTGCGTTGGCATAGACCATGACGCCACCGACCTTACGCTTCACGCCATCAGCGCTAGCAGGCAGAGGGCGGTTATCTGGAGCTACCACTGCCTGCATACCCATAGACTCGATCTCATGGATAAGCTCAGCGATAGCCTTGATTTGTGCACCTGACCGATAGTCAGGCAAAGTAGCGAGATCTAGGAAGCATGCATAGCTCCCCTCTCGCTTGCATGGGGTGATGCGGTAGTTGTACGACGAGCCATTCTCGCCGTCGATAGTGATGAGCGTACCACGCTCGTTTACGTTCTTGAGCCAAGACATAACGTCTCTCCTCTTCCCTCCGAATAGATAACTGCGAAGCTGAGGGTTAAGCAACGCTAAACAAAGAATGCCGCGAATGCGGCATGCACGGTGCATGCACCCCTCTCACAGGTGCATACAACTCAGAACAGATCGTAGGCGCTCTCAACAGGCTCAGGCCCCATTGCGTTCCCGTTGCCATCATCAGCTGGATCGTCGGAGACAAAATTACTGATGTTCCAAGGATTAGCAGGCGCCACAGCTGGGATGCTCGCAGTTGGAGGCGCAGGACTCTTCTTCACGCGGTCATCCTTGCGACATACACCAAGGGGCTTGCCATTTGGAGTCAGGTGACAGCGGGTAACTGCGATCACCTTCTTCTCGCCATTCCTCTCTGTGATGGTGTCCCAAGTACTGACGTTGGGCATGAAACGCTTGTCAATCTTGGCGATCTCAAAATGGAGACCTAAGACTAATGCATGAAACGCCATACCACGCTTCGCTACGTGGGGCTCAAGCGCGAGCCAGGACTCAGGGCCTGCTGCCTGACCCTTATGGGCGACAGCAAGGATGGTGTAAGGTTTACCATCCAACTGGAAGCCCTCATCAAGGGTCTCAAAGTTGAACCCGCGTCGGAGAGCGTTCATCAACTTCGGCGCTTGCGAGCCTGCGAACATCGTCATCTGCTCGTTAGCAAAGGCGAACGCTGCGTTGAGGATCTGCTTATGCTCATCAGACAGGTTATAGGTTTTAGAGGTGCCACTCGACGATCGTGTGGCGACTGGTAGGTCAGCTTCCCAAGCACTCATATGTACTCCTTCTATTGGGGCTAAGCTCGCTATGTTGATCCACTACGGTCAACAACTAGCTGAATGGAGAATGCCGCGAATGCGGCATAAAAATGCACCATGCTGCTGCAGTCAGCTCCCTAGTGCGTGGAGGGTTGGCCTCCTTTGGGCTAGGACATAGCTCGGGAGGCTACATCTCTACGGGCATATAAGTTCAATCCTATATGTTTCTCCCTTGCGCCAGGTAAGAACTTCGCTACTTGCTAGGTAGCTCTCTTACAGGTTGGAGTTCAGATTTCTTAAGCTATAGACGCCATATAGACCATAGACACTTGCATAACGTGTTTATGTAGAAACTAGAAGCAACCAACTCAATAAAGAATGCCGCGAATGCGGCATAAAACGGAACAGGATTTACTGTACAGTATCTCCCGCTCCTTGAGACCTTTAGCCGAAGTCGATGACCAAGGTATATGTCCTGCGGAACTCCTCTTCCGCAATTCGATAGACCTCATCCTCACTTACGATGAGGGTGTCGTTCAACTTTAAGGGCATCACTCCCTCACCCCAATGAAGAGGCTGTTGGAAGTTGAAGACCAGCGGATTATCACTCTTGAGAACGTGCGTCTCGAGTTCTCCGCTCTTCGTGGCTTGGTGAGCAGCTACGACCCCAACCTTGGTGCAAGGTGTCTTAGTAAGTCCCTTGCAAAGATTGAGGAGTCTCTCTTGTGTGACACCTTGGAACTCGAACCCGACATCATGCAGGTAATCGACGAGATCAGATGTCACGATGACGGCCTGGCGGACGTTGGTGTCTTTGGCCTCGAACAACATGAGGCCGTTAGGGTCTCGGCCGATCGGTTCCTCATGGTACAGCTTTAGGAACTTCTCTGCCTTTACGCAGTACCTCTCCATGAGATTTTCAGGGTTGTTGTAGACGATGTAATCGCCTACTTTAACGTTTCGGTTCTTTACTTCAAATTCGGTGGTAGCCATGATATTCCCCTTTCTTATTGGGTGTTGAAGTGCATACACTGCGTATACACTTTTGGCTAAATAAAGAATGCCGCGAATGCGGCATAAAATACTCAAGGGGGCACACCCCCATTTTATGCATCCCGACAGACTAGCGGATCAGGCTTTTGACCTTTTCTGCCGCCTCGATGAGCTCTTCAATGCTCATCTTTTCGCCACGCGGGCTTCCGCCAATAGCCTCACGCCCACCCCAACCCTCTCTAGGGAGATAAGGGAAGACGTTCTTGAGACCACCCTCACCGAAGAGGACCTCCGCCACTGCCTGGTTCGGGGAACCAATGGTGATGGCTCCCGAGCTAGCGACACGGGCGAGAACCACACCAAACTTCCAACCTGTAGGAAGGTCTGACGCATGGTTGACATTTCTGCCATACCACACGTCAAACCCCCAACAAGTAGACTCTTCGATGTAGCCGATACCATTGCCGAGGTCTACGATGGTCTCCTTTTTGGCCTCTTCACGGCGTTGCGACTCCAAGACCTTGGAGTGCTCGACCAAGGGCTTGCGGGAGGGGGCATTGGCCGTAATCTGCGCCCACAACCAAACCCCTGACAGTGCGGTCAGCTCGGTGTCCTCCGAAAAGGACACCATCGCATTCCATAACAGCAGCTCCGCCCCAAAGGGCATCGCGCTGAGATTACGACCGATGGGGTCTGTGTCAATGACAGCCACGGTCTCTGCGAGTTGAAGTAAGTCACGCTGTTTCGCAGCCTTGACATGCTCGGGCAGGTAAGGCGCCACCTCCACCGAGGGGTGCGGAAGCAGGCCCGCGAGCGCCGCGATAGCGAACGTGGCGTCGGCATCAGGTGAGCCGACTAAGACAAAACGAGGGTCGTTGCGTCGAGCACCGAAGTGGTCACGGTAGGCTCTTACCGCTACGCTCTCAAGGTGAGAGTTCTCGCCGTGATGATCCATCAACAAATCATCTACAAGAGATTTTCCGCCGATAGAGCACTCGACTGGGCAGAATCCAAGAGCGATGAGATCGCGGACTTCTTTTTCGTCGTTGGTGACAGTGATGTTGAGTGAAGGTGATGAGATAGCCATTTGAGTCTCCTTTCATATAGAGATTGAAAACTCGCATACAATACGTACACGAGTTGTGGCTAAATAAAGAATGCCGCGAATGCGGCATAAAAGTGCTACTAATAAGTCTAACGACTCACTAGTAGCGGGCAGTCATCCGTGGCAACTCGGGCCTGCCTTCGTTATTAGGAGCTAAAGACATTACTGCCTTCTGCTGTTGCCAACCCTCTAAATAAAGAATGCCGCGAATGCGGCATAAAATATCCTTACCTCCACCCCCACACACAGTTACACCCAACCCTGGTGTATGTGGTGCATGAGGATGCTTTTGTAGGGTTCGCCTTCCCTTTTAAAGGCGATGTTGATAATCATGGCATCCAACGCTCCTTCGAAGCAGTTGGCGACCCACCCCTCTCTGGGGTTTTCTCTGAGCCAAGAGAAAAGCAGATCAGTGAACTGGGCATGCTCAGGGTGCCCAAGCTCAGGGATGCTAAGACCTCTCTCCACTAGCTCAACGATCTCCCCGATCACTCCTCCTCCTCCTCTACAAGGAGCAGAAGTTCGTCAAGGTCTGGGAGAGGAGCAAGCTCAACCTCCTCCCACTCCCTCATCTCGACTCTCTCGAGGTGAGATTGGGAGGCCCATACAAGAAGCTCATCAGGTAACTCTCCCCGACGGACAACCCGCTTGACCTCCTCAAGAGCCTCGTGACGCTCTGGAGCCGAGATAATGTGCCTCAGGCCCTCCTCCATGAGGCCCCCATAGAGGGGTTGCCTCACCTGAGCACACCACCCTTCAACCGCTTCCGCGTAGGGAGCAAGGCATGAAGGCGGTGCTTCAAGCTGGACCCAATGGTTAAAGGCGCTTGAGAGCGCCTTGGCTCGGGCGCTGAAGAGTGGGGGCAGCGCTCTCAGGACGAGGATCTCCTCCCAGAGTTCCTCAAGGACGCTGAGAAAGAGGCCCTCGTCCACCCTCTTCCTGAAGATGGTCGAGTTGAGGAGGTCAAGGGTGTCGACCTCGATGGGCTCGAGTGCCACCTTCTTCTGGGCCTCTTCCCAGAGGTCGTGGACCCACTCTGGGATTGGTTGGCCGAGAAGAGCCAGGCGCTCCCCCACGGCGATCAGGCCGTGGGCGTCCTCGCGGTCGAGAGGACTGCTGAAACAGTCCCGTAGCTGGTTGATGATTGCATTAATCATAATGTGCTCCTCGCTCCGCTGTATAAGGCGGAGCTGGCAAAGGTTTTAGATTGAACAAAGAATGCCGCGAATGCGGCATAAAATACTTTACTACCCTCACCCTAGCCCGCCCCCCACAGACCTCTTACTGCTTGATGTACAGTAGGGCGGTCCTATCATCGAGCAAGCCAATCGGGATTAAGCTGTTGTCAACGGACACCACTACAATAGTGGTGTCAATCTCCTCCCATGAGCTTGTGCTGATCCCCGTGGCGCTCCTAGCGACTAGAGCGTCGAGTGCACGATCACACTCAACGTCGCTGTGGATCGCAGAGTAGAATCGTTGACTTCGCTCAGCGCTAGGGTCCACTAGAGGCGTGTAGCCTCTTCTAATGAGCTTCATCATCGACGAGACTGGGGTCTCATCGAGGCGCCTAACTGAAGCGACCAGCTCGACCTCCCTCTGGGGGGTCTCATTTTTGGGAAAGAGGTCAGTAATGAAGGTGAGCCCCGCTGCTAGTGGGGTGAGAAGCCAGTTCAGCCCCAATACGGTCGGGCTGGTCGCTTTGACGACTAGGGCAGCTTGAGCCGCCCCAAGGGCCTTGGGGATGATCTCCCCAAAGACCATTACGGCGATTGTAAAGACTACCGAGAAGGCTTGAGACCCCTCGGCGCCCAGCTTCTCCATTGCCCAGCCCCCCAACAGCATACCGCCCCCGATGTTGACGGCGTTGTTTGTTATCACGATACTGATGATGGTTGAGCTGATGTCTTTGACGGCCCTCACCGCCGCGCGGGGAAGACCAGTGCTCCCTTCTGGGAGCGTCAGGAAAGCGGTCTCTGTCGCTGAACACAACGCGCTCAGCGCGAGCAGGGTGAGAGGAAAAGCGGAGAATAGTGACGCGATCGCGTTGATGAAGGTGTCCATGATGAGCTCCTTAGCACCGCATAAGGTGCCGATAGGGGGTTTAGATTGAACAAAGAATGCCGCGAATGCGGCATAAAATAGACTAGAGGCGACTGAACGCCCTGTAGCTCCGTTAAGAGTACATTTTTAAACTCAACCACGCGTAAGGAAACGCGATTGGTCGATCCACAACAACACTTGCTGAAAAGCTAAGAGTTCCTTACTCCTCTTAGAACTTTTGGTCAGAGCTGTGTAGAGATAATGCATGGGGGGTTCCTACCTGCCCCCCACAGGCCTAGCCTCAATAAAGAATGCCGCGAATGCGGCATAAATAGGCATTGCCCCACCCCCACCACCTACTCCCTCTAGTGTTAGTGCTCGTTCCTGCAGTCCCATGTCTCCAAGCAGCTTGCACGAGACTTGGGTAACTCGGTAAAAACTACACAGTAGTCTTCTCCGACTCGGACAAACTCCTTTACGGAGATTGTCCTGGTATGACAGAAGTAAAACTCGTGTAAATCTGCATTATTATTCCAGACATACGAAGTCATGTCGAGGTCGAGGTACTCGACCTGGATTTCAAACCCACCGAACCGACACCAGCGATTGTAGAGGTCCCACTCGGGGACTTCTACGATGGAGACTTCTGTGGGGCGGAGCTCGTTGAGCTTGAGGAACTCCGCGATCTCAGCCCGCATTGCCTGCGTGACCGCTTCAGGGTGCTGAGCGAGCCAATCAGCGAGGTGCTTAGCCTCTGCCTCTGCTTTGGCCGCGGCCTTTGCGTCTTTTTCCGCTTTCTCTCGAGCCTTGGCCGCAATCTTTTCATCAGAGAGTTTCTGGTTTCTGGTAAGGATGTCTTGAAATAGCATGATGTTCTCCTCACCCACTCTATACGGTGGGTTGGTGATAGGTTTGAGTTAAACAAAGAATGCCGCGAATGCGGCATAAAAAGGCAAACTCCTAGCTTAAGTTTACCTTCCCCCTACCTTTTAGCTCTCTGAAGGGGGTGAGAGCGCCCTACTCACGGAGGAGTAGGTCAAGTGTGCTAGAGTATAGGCTGCCACGTATTTCCCCGTGACTTGATCTGCATATAACAGGCGATCTATAGGATCGCAGAGCCCACCTAAGGCTCACCATATCATCTTACAATATGGCCCCCATATTTACCCCAAGAAGGGGCGCTAGTATTTCAACTAGCTTTTATGTCCCTCAGTTAGGACAGATTTGATGAGTTTACTCTCTGAAAAAAGAATGCCGCGAATGCGGCATACATACAAAAGACTACCTCAAGTACAAGCAACTCCAACAAGATCGGGGGGATAGCTAAAGGTCAAGTTAAGGTGCCAAAAGCTACATCTGATTAGGCTTCAGCTAAAGGGTAGATAGGAGTGACTAGAGATAACAAGGGTGGCTGAAGATAGTAGGGAAGGTAGAGTGGTAAAGCTAACTAGTTTTAAGATAGGCAAGCTATGGTTGGCGGAGTAAAATAAAAGTTAGACTTATAGGTAAATAAAAAAAGGCGGAGTAAAATAAAAAAAGACCGCCTTAGCGGTCAGTCCACTCAGAACAACAAAGAAAAGACTGGATCGTTCATAAAGAAATCTCGCCAATCAGCAAGAAACTCTTGATTGTCCTCCCAAATCTCTGCTGAACGCCAGCCCTTTAAAGCTCGGAAAGCTTCAGCACTCATCTCATGAGCATTTGAAGCTAGATAAAACGATTGGAATTGACCACTCCACTTGTCATAAAGCTCGTCTTGTACTGGGTGGTCCCCCCCCCAGTACCAATCGCCAACAGACTCGTCGCTACACCAAAATTGCATTCGATGACACCACTCATGAAGTATAGTGCCAGTAAGACCGCCTCGATGTTTCATGTTATTGTAAACTTTATTTCCAAAGTTTCTAACAAGTATTGCATCGTAGGTTAGCAAATAAACACCTGCACTTTTAGGGTCGAGTGTTGGTGGTTGCTTACCTACAAACAGCTTACAGTGATAATCACCCTTCCAATGCACGGTAAAGCATGAGTTCCTCTGGTCATCGCGAGTTTTGCGAACAATTTCTCGTAATGGCTCTACGTCGTTAGGATTGATCGTAGAGAGGTCGAGCATCATTTTACTTGAGTTCCTTCTTATTATTTAGAAACTGCCTAAACTCCTTAGGGCAAATACCAAAAGCATTTAACTGCTTAGTGGGCTTCGAAGCCTGTTGCGCAGGCTGAGCTTTAGGCTCAGCGTACTGAGATCCCTCTACATCATTAGTCACTGCCAGACCATCAAGACGATTAAACCCGCCATCACGATAGGTCTCCCACTGCTTCTTCTGGTTGTACAGATTAAAAGTAGGTATGGAAGCATCGCAAGCAGCTCTAACTGCATAGCTTGTGCCCCCACTACAGTTATAGTAATTGTTATTATTCCAACCCTTACTAAACTCAGGGGCGGGGAGACTCCAATACAAAACGAATAAGCTCTTCGGCTTAGCGTCCTGAGATGCACCATTTCCAAAGACTTGGTACATGTTGCGCGCAAGTAGGCGCTGTATATACGGCTTCAGTTCAGTGAAGTCCACTGGACACAAAGCTTGGGCCTTATGATAAGCCCAATCATGAATATGCTGTTCTGGTCCATAAACCAGCTTGTGCTGAGCACCAGCTCTAAAAGCCTCATCAGCACCTTTAGCATCGCCTGTACGCAAGAACATTCCCATGCTCTCAAGCATGCGAGCTTGCTCATACATATACTGCAATACTTCGGGAGGGGTATTGCGAGCACCAATACCTGCGTAAGCAGCTTGCCATTTAATCATTTTATCTTACCTTAAATCCTTTCAAAATGTCTGCACGAAGTTTTGTCAGACTGTAATAGCGCTTACCACGGAAGTCCCAGGCGCGCTTGTTTCCTCCCAACACAGTCTCTTGTATAGGAGACTGTACAATATTCCCCTGAGAATCCTGTAGTTGATTCAAGATCTTGCCTCTATTGGCAGGGATAAGCTTAAAGTTTAACCAGGCAGCAAGTAAGCCTTGATACTCGGATAGAGATCGAGCAAGACGATCAGAGCTAAGCATAACCAAAGGCATGTGTCGGTTAGCCTGATACTCTAGTCGAACCAATCCCTTGTTCCAATTCGCGACAGGAGAGCGTTTATCTGCCGTAAAGAATCGCTGAGCAGTCGAATAAGGACGGCCCAGGTACTGTATTAGCAAGAAGTTCCAACCTCTCCGACGCTTGTCGAAACCAGGGAAGTTAGAGTTTCTGAAGTCGAGACCAACACCTGGTGGAGGGTTAATACACCGCGTCAATGCATCCATATAAGACAACACTTCAGGAGTCTTAATACCTGAGTTATTGAAGAATGAATAGCTCTTGATCAAATAGTTAGAGCGACCCAACTCAACAATTGCTTTCTGCTGCAGATCTCGCGAATACTGAGCATCAGGCAGGATATCACGGCGCATCAAAGTATACGCAATGCGGTCAACAGACAAGTCTAAGCCCTTGAAGATATTAATCGGATTAAACTCTTCCAAAGGTATATTGGTCTTCTTATCAGTCTTAAACGCTATGCGCGTGTTGACGAAGACGTCTGTTGGGAAGCTCTGCATGTCAGCAAATGCCCTGATCTGGCGTGCAGTGGCAGTGCAAACTGCAAGAGCGCTCTTGATCGCTGCACCAAACTGCTTCACTGTGCTCAACACGTCTGTACTCGACTCCAGGTGATGCCTAAGCATAGCCAAAGCACAAGCTTTGAAACCTGAAGAAGCTAAAACGGTTTGTATATCCTCATCTAGCTGAGAGGCTAGAGCTAAGAAACCATCTTGCGCCGACTTCCAGCGACGAGAAATATAAGTCTCACCCTTTGCTCCTGTCTTCTCAACCTCAAGCATGTAAGGCTTGATGACGTCAGAGAAGCGTCTCGCAGCAACATACTTATTCATGTTAACTAACGGAGAGCGCGTGACTTCGCCGTTACGCTCATTGAAAGGTGCGAATCTCTCCCAGAACTTACTCCGCACCTGATTCTCTAGCTCTGCACCCAAGGTGTCAAAAGGGTTCTCAGTGGTCTCATCCAAGATCAGGGCGATAAGCATCTGACCCAATCCTTGAGGAACGCTAGGGTCACCAAGCGATGGATCATTCCTCCAAAGGAATGCAACCAAATCTAGGATATTAAACTCGATATGATTATCCTCGTCTAAAGGTAAGCTAGCGTACTTAAGCGGATCGGCCAGCATCGCGTTCATCGTCTCCTGGTTGAGTTTAAGTGACTCAAACAGCTCCTTGATGATCTTCTTCTTAGAAACCTCTCCGCCTCGTCCAGCGGACTTATAAGTTTCCTTGAAGTATTTACCCACACGAGCATACACTTGATTCCAGAACGGATCTAAACCGACACCCGCTGAAGTCTCTTTGACAGCCTCAACAACCTTCTGAGGGTACTCTAAGATCTCAGAGATACTCGAGTCAGGCTCTTCAATGTATGCATCAAGGAAATGCAAGACATTGTGCACTAAAGCAGAACCCCTGTCACTCTCGGCCAAAGCTCGATAAGCTCTAGCTGGATTGCGAGCAAGTTTGCGCTCGCCATCCACAACCCTGTACTCGAGAAGCTTCTTGTAGATACCTTCCTTCTTAGAAGGCTTCCAAGCGGCAGCCTGCTGTGAGGTGTAGTACTTGTCTTCCCAAGTAAACCCGCCACGAATCGGAGGCTGAATCATGAAAGACGCACAAGCATACACCGAGTTGAAGTCAAAGCAGGCATTGGTCGGATCCATCAACCTGACGTGAGTGAATCTCGGACCCTCTCCAGCTTCATCACCTTGGATGTAATGCATGCTGTCGATCGCAATCTGCTTATCAAAGCCCGACTTTAGAGTGTCGAGCTCTTGTTGATTAGCGACTCGGTAGATCTTCGTCGTGTCACTCATATAGACGAAGTGACCAGGGCTCTCAAACTGATCGAAGACTGATTCGAATCGAGAATCGTCAGAAATAACGATGCGGATCGTCTTATCTCCTAGCGTCCTAATCGTCTTGCCGTCGCTCCAGCAAAGCTTGAATGTCGCCAAGACGACTTCGTCAAATGTGTTCTTGAC
>Ga0213858_10001099_pt1 | contig 12832 bp, 12 predicted proteins | sample PICome_FD_160122 | JGI IMG/M metagenome (GOLD analysis project Ga0213858, IMG submission 160122) | Coastal seawater microbial communities near Pivers Island, North Carolina, United States - PICO245 | ecosystem: Environmental > Aquatic > Marine > Coastal | place: USA: North Carolina | collected... | reverse complement strand
CAGCAAGAATACCGATAGTTTACACTAGATCACCTTTTGGGACAATAGTAAATGAATTTATGAATACGCCTGTCAATGATTTGGTGAGAGAAAGCAGAGTAGTCAAATCAAAACCTGCAGTTAATGTTGTAGAAAATACAGATGCTTATGTTTTAAGCATGGCTATTCCAGGATATACTAAGGAGATGATTGACATTACAGTTAAAGAAGGCTTTTTGAAGATTAGTAGCAAGGATACTGGTGACAAAACTGGAAAATTTAGAGTAAAGGAGTTTGATTATTCATCTTTTAATAGATCATTTAGATTAGGTAAATCAATAGACCTACAATCAGTAAATGCAAAAATGGAACAAGGCATCTTAAGTATTACCCTTGGCAAAAAGGAAGAGCAAAAACCAAGAACAATCAATATTATATAATCATAAAAATTTAGAACATGACAAATTCACTTTCAAATATCAAATTAGATGATTTTATTGACGGCTTATTTAATAAAAGTATTTCTGACTTCATGGGTTCAGACTTCATCCAAACAAGACCTTCATTAAATGTTATTGAAAATGAAGATAGCTTTGCAATTGAGTTGGCTGCGCCCGGTCTTGAAAAAACAGATTTTAAAATCAGTATAGATAAAAACGTTTTATCAATTAATGTTGACAAATCTGAGGAGCACACATCAGACAATGCAAACTTTAAAAGAAGAGAATACAACTACCTTAAGTTTAGTAGACGCATTAGCGTTTCGGACAAAGCAGATTTATCAAAAATCAAGGCATCCTATAATCAAGGTATCTTAAAGATTGATATCGCTAAAAAGGACTTGGAGGTAGATACGGGAACACAGACTATTGAGATTGAGTAATAGACTGAGATAGTTAATAGGACTTTACATGTTGTTTAGTAAAGCGTTTTTCATAGAGTTTTGATAAGTATTTGGACAGCACCGGCTCATTTATTTGGGTCGGTGTTTTTTTTGTAAATGAGTGAATGAATGAGTGGATGATTGGAGGAATAAATGATTAAGTGATTAAATGATGAAATGAACTAAATTAAAGTGATTCTCCTAAAAATGAGAGGCTTAAAAGATTGCAGGCAGTTAATAAATCGGTTAAGTTTAGCGAAAATCTATTATGAATAACTTCAAATCAAAGGATGAGTTTATCTATTATGTTAAAGCTAAAACAAAGCAGTTTGCTATAGATACAATTAAGTTTTGTGATTCTTTATCATGTACTCAATCATTAAAAGTGATAAAATTTCAATTAATAAAATCTGCTAGCTCCACAGGAGCTAATTATAGAGCAGTATGTAGAAGTAGATCTAAAGCAGAATTTTTCAGTAAACTATCTATTACTCTTGAGGAAGCTGATGAAAGTCAATACTGGCTGGAAATACTGGATAATTTGCAGCTAAAGATTAATCAAGTTGAACTAGATAGGCTACAAAATGAAATCACACAAATAGTCTCAATATTAACCACAGCAAGGAAAAATACTAAATAGCTTTTCAACTAGGCATTTACTCATTTGATCATTTGATCACTTACAGTACCGCCGCCAAATAAGCCGCCTCTCTTATGGCTCTTTTAGCATCTAAACCTGAAGCATTTTTAGCACCACCAATTGCATGTATGCGATCACTATCTAAATTAAGTCCTTCTGTGAATGGATTGTTTACTTCTTGTCCTGCGCATATAATAACATTGTCGACTGGTAAAGTAATCAACTCATCATGTACTTTAATTGTAAAGCCCTGATCATTCATGCTTATGTACTCACATTGCGAATGCATTTCTACTTTCTTCTTAACCAAACTTGCTCTGTGAATCCAACCTGTTGTTTTACCAAGGTTTTTACCATGTTTTCCAGTAGATCTTTTTAATAGATAAATTTTTCGAGGAGATGGTGTGTCAACTGCCTGCGTAAATGCACCCCGTTTTTCATAAGACATATCAACTCCCCATTCTTTCATATACATAGGCGCATCCATCTGATGGTTTAAGTCGTGAGAAAGAAATTCTGCCATATCAAAACCTATACCTCCTGCACCTACTATAGCTACGCGTTCGCCTACTTCTTTACCGTGCCACAAAACATCCCTATAAGTTAGAACTGCGGGATGATCAATACCTTCAAAATTGACTGTTCTAGGTGTTACACCTGTAGATATAATAATTTCATCGTAATCCAGATCATTTAACATGTCAGCGCTAACACGAGTATTCATAAAAAGCTCAACCTCATATTTGTCAAGCATCTTTTTATAATATCTAATGGTCTCAGCATAGTCTTCTTTGCCTGGAATTATTTTAGCCATATTAAATTGACCACCCAACTTTTCAGTAGCCTCATATAAATGAACTTTATGGCCTCTTTCTGCTAGGATCGAAGCCGCTGCCATTCCAGCAGGGCCACCACCTACTACTGCTATGCGTTTTGGATTTTGAGTAGGTAAATAATTAAGTTCTGTTTCATAACATGCTCTTGGATTAACAATACAAGTGCATCTCTGCATAGTGAAGGTATGATCAAGGCAAGCTTGGTTACAGGCGATACATGTATTGATTTCATCAGCGCGTCCTTCTTTTGCTTTCAAGACGAATTCGGCATCAGACAAAAACGGCCTTGCCATAGAAACCATATCACAATAACCATCGGCCAATAATTGCTCTGCTACTTCTGGCGTGTTAATTCTATTAGTTGCTACGAGTGGAATACTTACCTCACCCATTAATTTTTTGGTTATCCAGGCAAATCCACCTCTTGGGACTACAGAACCAATAGTAGGTACTCTTGCTTCATGCCACCCAATTCCAGAATTAATAATGCTTGCGCCAGCTTTTTCTATTTCTTTTGCTAAGTGAACTACTTCCTCCCAGCTACTTCCTTCTTCTACAAGATCTAGTAGTGATAAGCGATAAATAATAATGAAATCTTCACCAAGAGCTTCTCGGATTCCAGAAACAATCCGAATTGGGAATTGGATTCTGTTTTCATAATCACCGCCCCATCTATCAGTACGATGGTTGGTTCTCTTTACAATAAATTGATTGATCAGATAACCTTCTGAGCCCATGACTTCTACACCGTTATAACCAGCATGCTTGGCTAATTCTGCACACTTTATATAATCCTTAATGGTGCGCTCTACATCATCATCGGTCATCTCTCTTGGCGTTACCATGTTAATAGGTGCTTTGATAGGAGAGGGGGCAACGGCCTTACTACTGTAAGCATATCTTCCTGTATGTAAGATTTGCATACATATTTTACCGCCAGCTTCATGAACAGCTTTAGGAATTACACTATGTTCCTCAGCTTCTTCAATAGTGCTCATTTTGCCAGCTCCTTCCGCTACGCAACCTTCTTCATTTGGAGAAATACCTCCAGTTACAATCAAGGCAACATCTGCTCTAGCTCGTTCGGCATAAAAAACTGCTGCTTTTTCAAGGCCACCTGGTATTTCTTCCAACATTGTATGCATAGAACCCATTAAGGATCTATTCTTTAATGTGGTAAATCCTAAATCAAGAGGTTTTAAAAACTTTTCGTACATCTTCCAATCAAATTTTCCTGAATGTACGAAGTAATTCCTGAATTGTGTAAATGCTTTGGATCTAAAGAAATGATCCTGTGCAACTAGACCATTTGAGCAGATTCTTTATACATTTCTTCTCTTAGTTCTTTAATGCTAGGATCTGCTAAATATTCATCTAAAGTTTTCAGACGATCAATAATTCCGTTAGGCGTAATTTCTATAATTCTATTGGCCACCGTTTGAAGGAAGTGATGATCATGAGATGTAAACATGATGGTTCCATTATAATTTATTAAAGCATTATTGAAGGCAGTAATACTTTCTAAGTCCAAGTGGTTAGTAGGCTCATCCATCATCAAGAAATTAGCTTCCTTCATCATCATTCTGGAAATCATACATCTCACTTTCTCACCTCCTGATAATACATTTGACTTTTTAAACACTTCTTCTCCACTGAAAAGCATTTTACCTAAGAAGCCTCTAATGTACTGCGCATCTTTATTTTCTGAGTATTGTCTCAACCAGTCCATTAACTCTAAAGGCTCATCAGAAAAGAAACTTTCATTTTCGACAGGTAAGTAGGCTGTTGTGATTGTTTGTCCAAACTCAAAATTGCCACTGCTAGCTTCTAATTCTCCATTTAAAAATTGATAAAATGCTGTTGTGGCTAATCCGTCTTTTGATAAAATCGCAATCTTATCCCCTTTGTTAATACTAAAGTCAACATTATGCAATAAGGTCTTACCTTCAGCCTGATAATTAAGATTATTAACTTTTAAAATCTGATCACCGGCTTCTCTTTCTTGTGTAAAGATGATACCAGGGTATTTTCTAGATGAAGGTTTGATATCTTCCAAGGTTAACTTTTCTAGCATTTTTCTTCTAGATGTAGCCTGTTTTGATTTAGAGGCGTTTGCACTAAATCGGTCAATGAAGGCTTGCATTTCAGCTCTCTTTTCTTCTACCTTTTTATTTTGAGCCAATTTTTGTTTTAATGCTAACTGTGAAGATTCATACCAGAAACTATAGTTTCCACTAAATACATTGATCTTTGCATAATCTATATCTACAATGTGAGTACAAACTGTATCAAGGAAGTGCCTATCGTGAGAAACTACGATGACTGTATTTTTAAATTCTAATAAAAAGTCCTCAAGCCAACTGACGGTCTCAATATCTAAATCATTAGTAGGCTCATCAAGTACTAAAATATCTGGGTCTCCAAATAAAGCTTGAGCTAATAATACTCTTACTTTTTGATTTCCATTTAGTTCTTTAACTAGTTTAAAATGATCGGCTTCTTTAATACCTATGCCACTTAATAATGAAGCGGCGGCAGGTTCCGCATTCCACCCATTCATTTCCGCAAACTCTGCTTCTAGTTCAGAGGCTTTAATACCATCTTCTTCATTAAAGTCGGGCTTTGCGTAAATAGCATCTTTTTCTTGCATGATAGACCATAGTTTCTCATGACCCATAAGTACTGTGTCCATGACAGAACATTCATCAAATTCATAGTGGTCCTGCTTTAGTACAGCCATTCTTTTTCCTGGTTCAATAGAAATACTTCCTTTTGTAGCATCCTTTGCTCCAGAAATAATTTTTAGAAATGTAGACTTACCAGCACCATTGGCACCGATTACGCCATAGCAATTACCTGGTCCGAAAAAGACATTGGCTTCGTCAAATAATACTCTCTTTCCGAATTGATGAGTTAAGTTAGAAACTGTTAACATGCGTTCTCAAAATTTGGCGCAAATGTAAGGTTTTATTTACTCCCATGTCTTCCTATTTACTGTGACAATTGTAACGTTTTTATTGATACAGCATATTTAATTATAAATGAGTTTATTATTTTATCATGATTAAAGAACTTCATCTCGATAAAATAAAAACCATTGGAACCAACTCGTTAAAAACGACAGATTTGTTTATGTTTTGCAACTATAAATTTGTTAGGACAAAACCATAAGCAATGTGGTTTTGATATGAACAATCATAACATAGAAAGAAGTAATCATGTAGTACTCCTGAAAAGATTAACTTCAGAGAAAGCCTATGTAAAGCATATTAATGGAATCGAGCAACTAGCCTTGAAAAGTCTGATTACTTTACCTGTCGTTTTTCACATAGTGCACAATATTGGTGTAGAGAATATTTTTAATATTCAAATTATAAATGCACTTGATTAGTTAAACGAAGCCTTCTCTAATGCAAGACCATATGTAACAAATGAAGGAATTGATACAGAAATTAAATTTTGTCTTGCAAATCAAGACCCTAATAGTAATCCAACGAATGGAATCAACAGGGTAGTTTCTCCTTTAACAGAATACAACTCTAGTATTGATGATATAAACATGAAAAATTTAATAAGGTGGAATCCCCTTGATTATAACAATATCAGGGTTGTAAGGGAAATCAGTAATAACTCAACAGGAACAAGCGTAGCAGGTTATGCAAATTTTCCAGGAAGCCATGGTTCGCCTATTGATGGAATTGCTTTTGAGTTTAGTGCAGTAGGAAACACATTTGTAGACAACTCTGTGCTAGTGCATGAGATGGGCCATTATCTGGGTCTCTATCACACCTTTCAAGGTGGATGTGCCAATAATGATTGTTTAACTGATGGTGACCATGTCTGTGACACTCCACCTGATCAAAGTACTGATGCAGTACCATGTGGCTTATCTATAAATAGTTGTAATACTGATACAGATTCTGGTTTTGCCACTCACCAAGATGATATGGTCCAAAATTTTATGGATTATAATACACCGGCATGTATCAATCAAATTACCCAAGGCCAGAAAGACAGGATGCTTTTTTTCGTTAATAATGATAAATCAAGTTTATTAAATTTATCTGCTTGCTCTTCGCTATGTGAAGATGAAATTATTGTTGATATAAGTCTTTCAACTCTTTTTCCTGAGATAAATGAAACTGTTAGTGTTAATAATAATACAACTAATGCAGTAGCATATTCATGGTTTCTAAATGGTGATTTTTACAGTGATCAAGCAGAACCAAATTTTAATTTTTCAGATCCAGGAATTAGATATACAACAGACCGGAAGTATTATTGTCGTGCGATAAAAAAGAAAAAGACTCAAAAGATGTCTTTTGAGCCTTTTTCAACAAAACTGTTAGCCAATAATTTTTTAATGAGATATCTCAAAAGTCTTTCTGCTTAAGTGACCTTCTTGCTTGATAACCATTGTATAGATACCGGTTTCAAGTTTATTAAGATTGTACACTTTTTGTACGTTTCTTGCTTTTGGGTTGGCCTCTTGAAAAATAACTTCACCCTGAGCATTTTCGATTAGAATATTAACATCTCTATTTAAAGACAAAAGATTTAGCTCAAGCTTGTTATCTATTACTGAGATAGTAGGATTATGGAAAGTATTAGAATTGGTACTTTCAAAACTTACCTCTCTAATATCGACCGTAAAAGGGGTCTTCATAATACTAGTCTCATTTCTTAGAATAAGCGTGTAGTTTCCTGCCTCTAAATTTTTAAGATTATATGTCTTACCGATAGTTTTCGAATTTTTAATTCTGTCAACAAACACATTATCTCCTGTCTCATTTCTAATTTGGAGGATAAGTCCTTTTCTGTTCCATGATTCAAAAAAGACTGAAATAGATTTGTCTGAAAGCGTCTCGATCTTAGGCATATTACCAGCCTGAATATTAGATATCATGAAGATCAAGAATGTCATAACTGCAATTGTTCTTTTCATAGTTTAAAGGTTTAATTGAAATAATAATGAGTTATTTAGTCTATTATCACGATTCAAAGTTAGGATGTCTTTTTGCTTAATTCTTCACCATTATTATCAATGTATTAAACAATATTACCTCTAATATGTATAATAGTTTAAAAGATTGTTAATTTTAATTAAGTATACAATTTTTTGCCAAATAATCTATTGTAAATAATGTAGATTTAAGAAATGAATTCAGCAATTTTAGAAAAAATACAACCCGAGTTTGGGAGTTCTTTTTTCTTAAGAAAATTTGAGAAGAGAGATCCTAATCATAAACCCAACTGGCATTTCCATCCAGAGGTTGAATTGGTTTATATTTCTTCAGGTAATGGGAAAAGGCACATTGGTAATAACATTTCATATTTCCAGAATGGTGACTTGATATTGATGGGGCCTAATCTTCCTCATTATGGTTTTAATTTGGGGATTTCCGATAATGATGATAGCCAAGAAATAGTTCTTCAATTTAAGCTCGAGTTTTTAGGAGATAGATTTTTTGACGCACCTGAGTTTAGTGACATTAGGCAGCTTATACAAAGAGCTAGCTCGGGCATATCTTTTAATGGAGATACACGCAAAGCAGTGGGCGAGTTGATGAATTCTTTATTCCATATGGATGCCTTTGACAGGTTGCTCACCTTACTAAGAATATTAAGAATATTATCTAAATCAAATGAGGCTGATTTATTGAATGCCAATGGAGTCCCCATAGTAGTTCAGACTCAGGATAATGATCGAATTGCTGCTTTGTACGCCTATATAAGAAGCAACTTTGATAAAGACATTTCCCTAGAGGAGATATCAGAAAGAGCAGCCATGACAGTGCCATCATTTTGTAGGTATTTCAAAAAAGTGACTGGTAAAACCTTTACCCAATTAATTAATGAATTTAGAATTGTGCATGCCTGCAAGTTATTAAGCGAAGGAAACATGACAATTTCAGAAATAGCCTATGAATGTGGCTATAATAACTTCACTAATTTTAACAAGCAGTTTAAGCGCATTACTGGACAAACGCCCTCAGCTTATCGCAAAGAAAAAAGGCAATTTTTAAGTTGATTATCTTTCAGGGTCATTGGCCTGGAAGATATTGTACCAGCTTAAAGCAGATAGTACCTTTTGTTCTTCAAGACCATACCTCTTCATCGCACCATGAATAATTTCAGTGATTTTTTCCTCATGTTTTCTTGCTTCTTCATTTGATAAGCCTTGTAGCTTATTACTTTCTAGCTTAATAATAACTTCAGCACTATACCTTGAAAAAGCTGAGGTGTCAGCGACCATAAAAGATTGTATCTCTGCTATTGACTCTGGATTGTTTTTTAGCCAATCAATATCTGTTTGATCGAGACTAAGTTTTTCTTCTAATGATCTGGTATTGATGTTTTGACCATAGATGGATAGGATAGACAGCATACTTAAAATTATTGTAAATATGATTTTCATGTTGTTTGATTTTGTTGTTATAAATAAAGTGGATTTTCGGGATCATTTTCCCAATCCTGAAGCTCAGGATAAATAGGGGCGTATCGCCAATCTATATTTTGTCGACGATAAAAGTCACGTAAAAATTTCAATGAAATCGTATATTCTGATAAAGGGGTATAATCTAACCATCCTTGTGGAATTAAATAATCATGCAATGTTTCAATATTTATGCTTTTCCAAATTGGCATCCCATATTTATATGCTTGCTTTACATAAGATAAAACCCCAAATGAAACATATTTTTCTTCTGGAATGGATTCTCTTCGGTTTACTTTCTTGTTCTCTAATATTAATTCATTAATTGATTGTTCAATTAGTACCTGATCTTGTTTGATAAAGCCTTTATAAAGCTTGAAATGAATTTCTGGAAAAAATAATTTATGATAAGCCCCATTAATATTTCTTAGATGTTGGGTTGTCGCACTAAGTGCTTTCCAATCTCCATCAATAATATTGTAAAATGCTTGGATTTCACCTAGCCAACCGTTAGTGTCTTTGGAAAGATCTATATTACTTTTCTGAGATAGCCTATTCAATATGCTTTGGTTTTCTGAAAATGATAAATACATTAAGTTTTGGAGAGACAAATATGTCTCTCCTTCTATAGTTAATCTTCTATCATAAACCATTGCAGCATAACTTAGCAGTAGTTTAATTTCAGATTGATCATGCTCTAGAATCATTTTGCATATCGCTAAATTCATGAAAAACCCTTTGAAAGAATCATAGATTTTCTCTCTAACACCTTCTCCCGTTTTTAGCCATGTTAAACGCTGAATAATGTTTTCAATGTAACTAGGTATCAAACTGTTCTCTATATATTCTTTGCTTATCATTAATCTATTTTTGTAATATTTATACCACCAATTAATTCACCACCGGTGCGGTCTACTGAAGTTACAACTTTTACAAGCTTTCCTTGATCTAGAGCATTTTCAATAGCATTCCCTAGATGAATCTTCCCTTGGGTCCTAAGTTTCTGACATACATCTCTTACCCAATCATCCGTCATTTGGGCACTAATTCCATTAGGAGGATTTCCGGGAGCATTTAAGCTAATTCCACCACCAGTAAATTGTTTTGATTCATTAATAATTATTTCATCATAATTAGTTAAATCACCCTTTATGAAAACGCCATCAAAACCGTTGACTCCTTCTACTGATGAATTATATGAACCATCAAAAGAACTATATTCACCAGAATCGGTCAAAACTTCCTTTAATAGTCCTTCTGTACGCTTTCCCCATCCTGGAGGTATAATCTGATCTCCTTCATCAATAATTTCATCAAACTTATTTTTTAATGTAGGTTCCGTGACATTAAACTTAACAGCATTATCGTTGATGAATCCTTTAGAAACATAATTTGAACTATTAGAATTTGTTAGAGTTTTTCCATTTAAGTTTTTAAATGTTCCTGGATCTATTATACCTGAGAAAACTTTTTTGCTAATCGTTGGGACTCCATCGTCGGAAATCTCACCTACTTTTTCTCCGGTTGCGTCTAAAACATCAAGTCTAGAACCATTATTATTCCACAAAAAATTCCAACCATCTTTGACTTTATCTTTTACATAATTAAATACATTATCAATTAGATTTTTCAATGCTCGCACAATCTTAAAGGCATCTCCAGCGATACTAAAAGCATCTTCAACTTTAGGAATTGCTTTGATTAAATCTCCAACGGGTAGGATAGAAACTAGTGAAGCAAGTAAACCTATGCCACTAGCTGTGTATTCACCATTTGCAAAGTCTGTATAGGCATCAGCAAAGCCTTTTATATCGCCTACAATGGGAACAAAGTCTAGACCTAGGTCGAGTAAGATGGGAGACATAATAGCAGCCATGACATACCATTCTTCGCTACTTGAAGGCAATGATATATTTAGCTCAGAGAAAACATCGTCAACATATGCAGATATGGGCGATAATAATTCCTCCCAGCCTTCCTTAATGGCAAGCTTAACAGCTTTTAACCTTGACTTTAAATAGCTAAATATTGAGGCACTCGGTCCATCCTTCCACTCAGTAGAAAAAATGACTGCCCAAGAAACATTTGAGATTAGCGATCGATCTTGAAGACCATGCAAATTAAATGATCCATTAATGATTTGTTCTAGTAATTCTTCTTCAGCCTGAAGTTCTGGTAAAGTCATATCTGCAAGCCCATTTGCTTCAAGGCCAGCGACGATTTCAACAGCACTTAAGCCATAACTACTGCCATGCTCTTCATCAAGAAATTCTTTGTTCTCCGCTGAGAACTTAGGGTTATTGATTAGCCATTCAGTTTCGATGCTTTCAAAATCAAGCAATGAATAGTTATCTAATAAGTGATCATAAAATTGCTGCTTAGCGTGATCTTCAAAGGCATCACCATATAAGTTGCTTGGGAAAGCTAATTCTACTAATAGCTCAATATCAACATCGTATTTTAATACAAAGTCAATGAACTTCAGAAAATCCATTAAACCATTTAAATCTGCTTGATTCTCAAAGTAGTATTCAAGTAAGTCCTCTATTTGATCATATTGAGAAGGATCTAAGGCATTAAGAAAATTTAAAAAAGCATGAAGCAAAAGCGCATTTTCAGTTTGGTAGGCCTCCTGGATTATTAATGCCATTAAGTACTCACTGATAATGCCTTCCACAGATAGGAATGGGAAAAAGGCCTCACAAAATGTTGAGATTGATTCATTGCCTTCAGTGGCAGTGCATTTATCATTAACATATGAAAGTATGGCAGTTGCAATCTGAGATTGGGTACCATATAATGGACCACCACCACCATTATTGTTAAATGGATCCCAATCATCTGCACCATCAGATCCATTCCCTCCTTCACATTCTCCAAAAATCTGAGTTGTTATAACGGTATAGCCTTCACCTGGCGGATTGTAATAAAAATCTGCTTCGGGATCGAAGAGTGGATAAACCCAACCAGTTACATCACTTACAAAACCGACTTCATTTCCGGTATTGGCAATTACTGTTGTTACTTCTACAAAGTAGTTTCTCAGTTCTACCTTCTCTTCTGCCTTAAAATTATAATGATGATTCTCTAGCAAGTAAGTCGCGAGAATTTGATTTGGATTCTGAAATAACTCATAGTCAAAGGAGATATACATAATCGCAGATAAGGCAAGCACATTATCTACTGATAGATTGTCAAGTAATACCTGTTTTGATTTGATGATAAAACTGTAACCATTTGTGCCGGGATGGTCAATGAATTCTATAAAACCGAGAATTTCATTGAGTCCTTCTTTGATTAAAGGCACATAAAATAATTGGACATCTTCTCCTAAGTATTCTATACGGTCTTCCCAGGAGGGTAGGCCAAGTTCTTCATGCATTTGAATAATAAAAGGAGATTGAATCTCTTGGAGTTGTAATGATTGCTTTGCTAGAGACTTATTGAAACCAGTAGGGTCGATTCTGTAGTTGAGCTCTTCATTCTGTGGTTCTGTTTCTAATTCTACATCTTTTTCACAGGCATAAAACAGAAATGGAATTAGAAGAAGTATAATGGAAAATTTCTTCATGATATAATGATTTAGTTAGATAATCTCTTTCTAGACCATTATGGCATGAGAACTAAGAAGGTAAACATTGAATGCTTAAAATTCTTATCAACTTTTAAAAAAGGGTAATAAACAGGTAACATTTCATCGAAAACCCTGATATAAAAATTGATGTATACAATTATTTTTAAGAAGCGCTTACCCTTCTGGCTATCAGCTATAAAGCAGATGGTATGGTCTTTAATACAGAGATAACAATCAAAAAACCATATAACTATGATCAAAAATGAATTCCTAAACGAGTTGACAATTTCTAGTACTCAAAGAAGATTTGGAACAACCAACAATTTAAGAGATGTAAAGAAAATCCAATCCTGGTTGACACTTTATGAATACAAACATCCAGGCTCAGGGACAGCAACACAAATAGATGGAGATTTTGGTCCAGCAACAGAGTTGGCAGTTAAAAATTTTCAATCGGCTATAAATTAAATCGGACTGGAGTGGT
>Ga0213858_10001098_pt1 | contig 12835 bp, 26 predicted proteins | sample PICome_FD_160122 | JGI IMG/M metagenome (GOLD analysis project Ga0213858, IMG submission 160122) | Coastal seawater microbial communities near Pivers Island, North Carolina, United States - PICO245 | ecosystem: Environmental > Aquatic > Marine > Coastal | place: USA: North Carolina | collected... | reverse complement strand
CAGTAAGCTTCTTCATTTGTCTTCCTTTTTTTTTGCAAACGTTTGCAGTTTAGTTTCTTTTTCCAAATTCCCGGTCAAGCCTTCCCTGCCAATCACCATTGACACGATCAAGCTCGTCCGCTATATCACGAAGGTGGTGTGCTGAGTAGGCACCCCCCTCACTCCACCAGTAGACTAGTCCGTCTACATCCTGTACGAATTCTCCACGTTCGTATGTTAGTCTTACTATCTCACTCATGGGTATCTTTACTGCTCCTCCATAGGTACGAATTTCATTGCTTGATTCAACTCATCTTCCCCAAAATGGGAGAGTAACATAAATGAGTCGGTCAGTTCTCGTAAGGTTTTCTCATTGTGGTACCATAAATCCCAATCCTGCCCCCCTGCACATGCTTCCGCACAGAGTAGTCTGTCTTCAAGCATACAACGGAAAGTGGTTGAAGTAGTGTGAAGTTCAATCCCCTTTTCATGTAGGAACTTCTTGAATCCATCTATTAGATCAGACGGGATTTTAATTGTCATCTTGTCTTACCCTCGGTAGTGGTGCTGGTTTGGTTGCAATTGAGCGCAGCTTTGCTAGCACAGACCCAGCAATCCATGTTTGATTGTGTGCTTTTAAGGCGTCTATAAGTGTATCTAAATCCTCAGGATCTTGTATGGAAATGTCGTTTAGGATGTCATCAAATCGCGTGTCTTTTTTATAAACAACTCCGCTTGAAGTATCGAGTGTGATTGACTCTTTGAGTAGGCGTATGATCTCGAACGATACATCTGTCGGAATACCTAGCTTTCTTTTTGTCTCGACTTGGTCAACGATCAGCTTCATCACCCAGTGGTCTTTAGGTTTGAAAGCTACCGTCAACTCTTCTGTACGCAGTCCCATGTCTTACGCCAATGTGGGGTAAACAGAGTCCACAAAATTTTTAACTTTATCGCCAAAACACACGTTCTCCTCAGGAGGCACAGCATAGGTGGGTGACGGGTATGGCTCGAACGCTGCTGTGTCTGGATTGGCAAGGGTGGCATTGAAAGCGATGCGAAAGACCGTCGCCCCCTGTGCAATGAAGCGGCCCATTAAGGCCGCGTCTGTGAATGTTTGTTCTCCACAACTCCACTTAACGTGGAAGACTGGGGTTGCGTCATACTTACTCATGTTATGATATCCTTACTTTCGGGGTTCTCTGCAAACGTTTGCAGACCAAGCTCCACCATATCAAGTAGGAACTTGCTCTGACTATACGGGATTTGTTTTTCGTTTTCGATCTTGAACACGAAGTCGTTGATCCGGTCAATCATCCACACCCGATCCTGTGGGACATATAATGACATACGTTTAGCGGGGTCAGCCAATGCACGCCCCTTTTGTTTGAAGAATCTAGGCATCGTCGTCTCCAAATATTATACCACCTATGGCAGCAAGGAAAGTCTCTTCAAGGGAAGGATCTGGCTGTGGGCGATACTCTGCCTCAACCTTCTCCATCACTTTCGCGATTGAAGCTCCTTCAACGCGGAAACCCGTTTCACAATGGTAGAAACGAATTGTTATTTGGCGATTGTACCGCCAACCCTGCATGTCCCCATAGTTAGGGTGAGCATGTCGCCAACTCTCTACCGACAACATGTAGGACGCTCCTGCTGGGAGGAGTGCGTCACAGATTGCATGGGCTTCTGCAAGTGTCATAGTATTCTTGCTTTCCGTACTCATACTGGGCACCTCATTGCTTGTAATGTGTCTTTTGAAAAGCGGTTTTTGGGGGTCTTATGGTATTCTACGATAGGCTTATGCGTTCCATCTTCGACGTAGTATCCCTTCACAATGTGTGAACGATACACCTCACCCTTCTTGATGTACACACACCCCTTCGAGTCTGTGTGATCCTTGCGTGCTTTGTGCCACACAGCCTTGTTAAGAAACACCTTACCTTGTACAACTTCGCCACCACAGCAGGAGCTACCGGCGTAACTCTCATCATGCCACGCCCCGCAAATCGAACCATAATCGTAGTAAAAGCCGTCACGGAGTTCAACTTCTTCACACTCTTCTTTACAGTCTAGGCAGATTAAGCTCATTAGAGAAGCTCCGGTTGGTTAGGATCAGGTATCAGTTCTTCCTCAATTATAGACGCCCGTATCTGCGCCATTGATTGTTCAAAAATTAGAAGTAGAGGGTCCGATAACACACCATACGAATGTAGGGCACGCGCCATGTGTGTGATGCTCTTGGTCTTTTCAAGAATTTCTTTCTCCGTCTCAATCTTAATCACAGTCTTCATCTTCGTATACCTCATATGTTTGTTTAATTACCTGCATTTCTCTGAAGTCATCTATGTTGAGCGAGATAATGGTTAAGTGGACTACCTTCGCCCACATACACTGTCCACACAGTGTTTCTATCTCGCATAAGTCCCCGTCAATTTGTACAACCTCCCCTACTTCCCCCGTACTTAAAACAAAATCGGGGCCATTGTACTGTACGATATCGCCTACCTCTATCATACTCCCACCTTAGACTTCTTCATCTGCTTAACCAGAAATTTAGAAAGGGGGGACACGAGATCACCTTTACACTCTGCTTCTCGCAGGTCTAAGAAGTGTGTGAACATGTCTTTAGGGTTAGCTCCCCCTACTTGTATCATGGACATATGTACCCCCTTCTTCTCTAGCTTCCGCACTTCTTCTCCGGTCGCTTTGATTGCAGACGTACCACCATACCCACATCCCCATGGTTCACCGTCAGAGAGAACGAGCATCATCTTCTTCTCGCACTTCGCCTTTTGTAGGAACTCTTCACCTACAGACTTAATCGCCATGTGATCGTAGTTCTGATTACTCCCTGAGAAGTTGAACAGTCCACGAATGTCAGGGTACTCTGGAGAGTACAGTCGTTTTACCAGACAGTCTTGGTCTGAGTTTATTGACCCATGTGAGTAGGCAAAAATTTCCATTTTTGGTGCCTTGCTTAAGGCAGACACAATGGTGTATGCCATTTTCATCGCTTTGGTAGCACGCGAGTCTTCTTTTACGTATTCACCTATGTCGTTGTAGTAGCCTCCATAGAATCCCATACTACCTGACTCATCAAGTAGCAGGCAGAGGCTAAGACCTTCAGTCTTGCAAACGTTTGCTAACTTGAAAACCCGCCGCGATATTCTAGCTGACGCTAGTTTGTCGAAGTCGAGTTCCCCCTCTTGCCGTTCACACAACCACGAGCTACGATCAGCATGACGTACCATCTCGATCTTTCTAGTTAGTTTTTTGATATCTGCGGCGCACGCCTTGTGTAAGAACTTTTGGTTATCAGTACTGAACGAAAACCTACCCCCAATCTTAGGGGTAGCCCATACTACCTTTCTCGTGGCACTTGATCCGGGAAGGCTAACTGGTGTTCCCTCTTCAAACTGATCTTCGATGTCTGCCTCTACTGAGGCAACCATTTGCGATATTCTGTCTCTAACCTCAGGTGTGAGATTGTACGCCTCTCCAGAGTCAATAGCTCCCATCCGACCGCTAGCTGTCCTAGTTGGCGAACCTACCCTTATCTGTTTTTTGATCTCTTCCGATCTCTCAGGAGTAGAAGAACCCTTACTGCCCGGGTAGAATGTATCAAACTCCCTCTCGGATGACGCAGCCTCTGCTGCCATATCTTTTTCCCCTTCTGCCCAAGGGGTATGTGAACCTTCCTCATTACTGCTACTGTCGCCAGAGCCAGACTCAGAACCAGACTCAGAACCAGACTCAGAACCAGACTCAGAACCGCTATCCTCGCTACTGCTACCCTCAGAGCCAGAGTCAGAGTCAGAGTCAGAACCGCTGTCTTTACTTGTGTGCCCACCCTCCCCACTAGGACTAGAACCAACACCACCGTCATCTGTGTAGTCGCTCATATCAAAGTCATCTGACTTGCAAGAGAAGTACTCAAAAAGTTTTTCCAACTCCTTTGCGGCAAACAGGACACCTTCTTCTGTAGTACAGAAGGCACGGAGTTTTGACGCTACCAAAAATGGGGTAACGCCATCGCGGTTCCACGTCACCATGTAGTCGGGCAAACCTCTGTCATACTTGAGGGTCAGCAGCGCAATGGAGCAAGCCGCCTTGAAAGGGTCTAATTCACCAAAGCTTTCTGCCATTTTCTTTACCCCTCTAGCAAGGGTGATCTCAGAACGTTTGTCCATGTAGGGGGCGAAGCCCGGGCTACGTTTACGTGCCGACCACTCAACCCTAGCATCTTCACAGTAGTTGATGGCTTTGTTTAGAAGTTTCGCTCCCGGGTGAGCAGACAGGTAACTCATTATTGGCTTAGAGATAAGATTATGCTCTGCCTCGTGAAGGGCTACCCCGAGTACTAGTGCCTCATGCTCCTCCAGCGGATACCCTTCGATGAGCATGGGGTTAAGATGTATATCACCTTTGCATCTTGTACTCCCATTACTTGTCATGTCCGTGTGGTCAAAGGTGATCACTGGTTTGTCTAGTCCGTGAATACGGCAGGTCATGTAAGCCCGACGGGTTAAGTCCATCATAGATCGACGTTTTTTGTATGTCGCCATATCCCCCCTGAACGTTCCCGCTCGTTTGGCAAAGCCAAAATGCAGGCCAATGAAATCCTCGTCTCGCTCCCACCACTGCTTACGCATACTCATATTACATCTCCAAAATTTTTATAAAAAACTGCGTCATTACATGCAAACGTTTGCACTATACCAACATCTTCTCTTTCTTAAAGAGCATCCTCACATTCTCACGCTCAGACTCACCTCCACCCTCATCTGAGAAGGAAGACAAGATACTCGCGTCGATAGCTTCCTCCACAGGAATACCATCAGCGACCATTTCAACAGTGTCGAACAACATACGGGTGGAGACTTCCAAACAGAACTCTTGACTTTCCCTAGTCAAGTTGCGTTGCTGCCAAGCTACCTTCGATAGCTTCTCCACCCAATCCCGAGGTACATTTGCATGTCGTTGCGTCAGTACATCTGTTTCGTTCTGCACATCTGGATAATCCAGATTGATCTTTAGGAATCGGTCAGTAAGGGCACGATCCATTGACATTGTACCTGTGTACTCACTCCCCACATTCGCGGTAGCTACGATAGACACAGTTGGATGTACAAACACTTGCTCTGTCTCTTCATTTTCATCAATGCTGATGTACCCCTGCCGATCAAGTACAGGAAGTAGGATGTTGAAAACATCTGGGCCAGAGCGAGATATCTCATCTGCAAGGATAACCATGTTACTTTCAGTAACTGCTTCAACAAAGCGCGCCTTCTTAAAGAAGGTGCCGTCCTTACCCAAGTGAGTACGACCAATCAGACTTGTACGTGGGTTCTGCATAGCCCCACAATTGAATGATTCAAGATCACGGTCGAGAGCATCAACAGCGTGGGCTACCAACTCCGTCTTGCCGCAACCCGTCCCGCCAATGAGCATGATGGGTTTGCTTTTGCACAAACAATACAGGAGCATCTTCCAATCCTTATCGGATACTGCAAACCCTTCGGGTTTTGGTACTCCCTCCCATGGGCCTTTCTTCACAGAAGAGGAAAAGGAATCCATCACACTAGGGGGAGATAAATCACGGTGTGCGAAAGTGGTTTCAGGTTCTGTGTAGACGAGGCTTGGCTCGCGTGTCTTTAGGAACATGAACTCAAGATCATGAGCAAGCCGCCCGAAACTTTCAGTTGTCGATGTTCCTTTACTGTAGTCAAAATTTGTAAAAAACTCCTGCGCTGACACGTCTATAGAAGGCGGAGCGATGGAGACTAGACTCTGCTTCCCCCGGAACTGCACCCACATGTCTCCTACATGTACCTTGGGAGGCTCAGGCCACTCAATGACAGTCTGCTTCCCCACAGAAGCAACGACGCAGTGTGTATGCTTATTCTCAGATGCTGCAAGGGGGTAGTTCTTTTTTATCACCTCTAAATGTGGACATTCGTTCGCCGTTACAAATGTGCTACATGTACATGACGCTGTCTTGCCCTTCTTAGTGACACTATGCTTGCTGTCAATCCACATTGCCTCTGGCGAGCGCAAATCGCCATAACCTCCTTCTCCTAGTGAATAGAAAGCCCAAGTGCGTTTACCAGTTTTTACGACGATTGCTTCAATAAAATCGAAAAATTTCATGTGAATATCCAGTATAGTGGGAGTGTGTGTTCGATGGCAACGATCATAGTATATGGTTCGCTGCCTTTAGGGCGTCGAGCAATCACGCTGTAGCACCCGGGTCGCACTGTGTGTGTTAGCCGGGTACCGAACGTGATATGCTCGTATTTGCTCAGTACCTCAGTGAGCTTGGTTGCGTTGATTGCTTTGGTAGTTGCAAACGTTTGCAAAAGCATCTTGCGATGCCTGCATAGTACGTCATGCTTACCGGCTGGGCACTCACATGTATCAGTGGTGCATTTGTAGTAAACCTCTTCAAAATTTTCTTGTTTATCTCGCGTTACTTTACGCACGCCTACCCCATCGAAGAGGTAGACGTGCTTGTAGTTAGCCAGTACATCCTCGCTCAACATCGTTACTCACCTGATCCGTAAGTACTAACGTACTCTTCAGCCAGAGCAACTAAGGCACGGGTACGGTTGTCCGATTCAATCACCTTACATGCAGATGCAAGGGCAAGTTCAACCATCTCAGCTTGATCGTCTGTAAGGCTAAAATTGATTCGCTTAAAACCATCGTCGCCATCACCCTTGCCTCGCTTCTTGCGAGCATACTTACGGACTTCGTTGAAGGTACTACCTTCAAGGACACCGAGTACTTCTTCAGAATTTTCTTTGTCGATGATCGTCAACACTTCTTTTGCCTTGCTCCACTCAAGTGCCTTGAGTCGCTCCATAGGCAGACCCAACTCAAGTACGAACTTGGCATAGATGTCGATCATGTACTTAGCCTTGCGGGCTTTGTACCCTAGCTCAGACTCCACATAGGATTCGAAGCTATCGAATTCCCACTCTTGCCAGTACTCACCTGCCTTGATCTCATACAGGAGTTCACCTTGCACCAGACCGAGTCGATCATTCATAGTCTTTGCAACCTGTGCCGCCTCACGAATCGAAGTCTTTCGGACTTCAATATCCGTTTCAGTGATACCACTGAGGGAAAGTCCCTCAGACTCCCACATACTACGGGCAATCATAGGATACTCGCAAGGTGCTGCGGAATACTTAGGCTCATGAGGCTCAACAATTTCCGCTTCAACAATCTCTGCTTCAACCTTTACAGGTTCTGGATCTGGCGTGACTTCTGGGGCAGAGTCGTCGCCAAAATCAGAACTAAGCTCCGCGTCCTCACCTGTGTCTGCGTCAGGCTCCGTGGGTGTGTCACCTCCAAGTACGAAGGCGACCCCCGCATCTGACATAGAGTACACATCGCTGTCAATGGTGAGTAGTTCTTTCTTCACCATCTCGTTGACCTTGCGCCGCAGGTTTACAGATACTCGCTTCATACCCAAACCCTTAGCGATCTGGTCAAGTGTCAATTCAGGGGTGTCGGAGTCGATAAGATCGACAAATACGTTGAGGATTGATTCGTTGCTCATAATGTGTGTGTCCTGTGTGTGTTTACTTGTGTGTGGGAAATTTAATAAAAATTGATGCGTTCTCAGGTGTAGATCTTGGTAATTCTCTTCAACTTTTTTTGCATCTTTTGCTCCTTTTGCAAACGTTTGCTGCTGGCAAGCAACTCACCACGAGTGTACCAACGAGCGCTGTCCATGCGGTGTGACTCACGTGTATCTGAGTCATACATGTGTGTCTCCCAATCCTTGCGATGGAAGCCGATACCAAGGATACCACTCAGCCTTTCGTGCGTGGTCATGGTGGGCCAGCCTGCGTTTGTGAAGCAGACTTCCCCGTCTTTGTCCCGGTGAATGATCTCGTTATCATGTAGCCAGACGGACGTACCATCTGTGCGGGTGTTACCAATTGTGCGGGCTTTCCCCGCAAGCCATGCATCGCGGATTTGCTGTGTGACTTTTCGCATGATTCAATTCCTGCTGATTCTGTTTCGTTCTAGCCGGGGTGGCTGGCACTTAATGTAGCACGCTTCCCGACAATTTCAAATGGTTGTGCAAACGTTTGCCAAAAATAGTTCGGCCAAATTTTCAGAGAAAATCGCGTCGATACACGCACCATCCGCGTCGCGTTAGGTAGGCTTGCACCAGCGTATCTAGCGTATGTTGCTCGTCTGCATTGCGCGGTCGTCTGTCTGCGTGTGTATCCTGTGTGTAGTGTTCCTTGATCGCAGTTTCGATGTCGGTACGGAGTTCTGTCTCCAGCCGCTTGTGTGTATTAGCGATCTCGTGTTTGTACGCAACTTCCCGCTTCGCAAGAGAATGGAAAGCCTTACGGTATGCGTTCTGTATGTTTGTAATTTGCTCGTCAAGTGTCATATGTACTCCTATAGTGTGTATGTAGGTGCAACGTCAGGTACTGCGATCATGTATGTAGGGTGACTGAGATCGTCGCACCAGACCAGAAAGATTTGCTTGCCTTGCCAGTGCCCTACAAGGGCAAAGAACGTGGCAAAAATTAGGTTTAGAGTCCGCGCTTTCACAGGCGCGTCCTCAGATTTTGTTCTTCAATCCGCAGACTTTCGATCAGCGCATCATACTCTCCTGTGTGTTTGTTTTCTTTCTCAAGTACGACACGTTGTTTGTGTACGTGTTTGATACGTGTTAGCAAACGTTTGCGTGCCGCTTGCTTAACTTTCTTGTGGCGGCGACCCGCACTCCTATGTATACTCATACTTCTTCCCACTTACCCGGAGTCCGTAGGTATGCGACAAGCTCCCGGTATACAGACAGACGATGTTCAAACTCTCGGTCAAACAGGAAAAGACCTACTTCGTAGTGTACCCTGCCGGCGGTAAGTTTTGTGAACCACCGCATACGGTACAGATTGCCATAGGCAAACAAGTTGTCGTCGTCCCGGTTTCCATGGAAAAAGTAGCGAAAGGCGTCGCTTGCAAGTTCTTGTGCTTCTGCGTATGTCATACATAGTTCTCCAATTCTGCTTCGTAGTCTCCGACTACGTCACCCCATGATCCTACCTTAAAGCGGTAGTCACCCCATGGGCCAGCCACAGCAAGCACAGTCTCAGCGTATGTATCCCCAGCGTTTAGGTATAACATATCCGGGTCCGTGCTACCTTCAACCCCGTAAAAATTGTAATCAGAAAATCGCCTCGCACATTTCTCTGCATAGCGGAGGGCTTCAGCGGCAAGGTGGGATCTGTGTCCATACCTGTGGGGTATGTTACGCAGGTAGTACCTACGTGCAAGCCACATAATCTGTTTGAGTGTGAGTGCTTTCATGTGTATATCCTAGTAGTTGTAACGGGTAGTTGCGATAGCAAGGACACGGTCAGAGACCGTAATAAAGCGAATCTCTGCCGAGTGACAACAGCCGCAGCAATCATGCTCATGGTGGCAGCTTGGTACATGTATGTATAGGGTCCAGAGTCGCTCAGAGTCTTGTTCCAAATCCCCCTCTGTATGACGTGTGTCTGCGTCTACATACTGCTCTCGTATGATTACATGCAGATACTTCCACGGTACCATGATGGTAGCGAGCGACTCCGACTCGTATAAAGACGAGTTGACGTTAGCCCATTCGACGTTGCGCCATGCGTCACGCGCCTTTTGAATTTCTATTTCAGGGTTATCCCCCTTGAAAAGGGCAGACAGACTTGCAATGCCTTTGGCATCGCCTTGCAGTTTCACTTTTTGCTTTGGCATAATTTCCTCCAAAATTTTGTTAGTTTCTCGCGCTCTTACACGCGATGTTCGTCAGATACGCCCGCCATGCGCCGCTCGAATTCTTCGAGACGGGGAGCGGTTGCGTTGAAGTGTGTACAAGTGCCGCACATCCCTTTGGCGTTGATGGTTGCAACAGGAACCCGGCACGCGCACCCGGTGCAAGTCGTCCGTTCACATGTTTTTAGATTGGGAAACTTCACTTGTATACGCCTTCCGTAAGCATGGTTGTGTGATCCACCAAAGCCTCGCAAATGTCTTTGCAAACGTTTGCTGGAATGTATTCAAGCGAGGCTTGTAGCACCCCAAGTGCATATGCGGATGCATTGAATGAGTGCGGCTTTGCCGCATCGACAAGCTGCTTGATGCTCGCCCCAATTTCATTGCCGAGATTGTTTGAACGGTAGTGCATATAAGCCTCATTTTTGCTGGAAAATTTCGTTACTGCCCGCGCCCCTAACACATGTGCGCGGAATAAAAAAAGAAAAAAAAAGAAAAAAAAAAGAAGCATGGGGCAGATGCCCCATGCTACGCCCACATTCGCTTTGAGTCTCCGGGTCTGCGCCTTTGTGTATTTGGGCGATGTATCCATGTATGTTGGTATGTGGATACGTGAGGGCTGGCCCATCGGAGACCGCGAACATACGGGCACGGTTGGTAGGGGATTTTGATCACCATGTGGTTACCTATGTTTGTACATGCCCCGTAGCCCACGTTGGGGCTACAGTGGGGCGGCTACATCCTAGCACTACGGCCAAACTACACGTCCGACTACCCCTTACGGGGTAACCATCTCCCATGTAGCCGACCGTAACTAGGCACGGACTATTGAATCGAATGCGCTGCCCTATCTACGATAGGACAGCGGGTTCGGGTCAGTAGTGGACTACGGCATAGGCACCTACGGTGCCGTCCCGCCAGCTAAACGTATCATCACACCACGTATCCTTCCGCATCCCTTGGATGCCAAGCTTACGCTTGATAAAGCGAGCGATAGCAAGGTCAGACATGCTGGCAGGTATGTACATGTCTATGCTATTGTACACGTCGTTCATGTATGGGCCGAACTCGTCCATCCAGAGTTCACATGTATGGGCAGTAACCCGCACCCAATAATCGAATTCGTCTTTCAGTTGCATTTGCAAGCCTCCTGTATGAGCGTATCCTGTATATAAACTTCCAAGTGGATGTTTTCGCTGGCCATTTCCGCCACCAAATCATCCAAAAATTTTACATAGTTTTCCGCGTCCTTAACACACGATGTGGCATAAGCCACTCGCACGGGTCCGGGTATGTCTCCGGTTGTCTCCGTGATACACACGGCATATCCGCGCCCCGTCACTTGCTCACCACGGCAAGTGCTAGGGCAAGGATAATCGGGGCGAACAGCAAAGCTGTTCCCATGTAGTATGCGTACTCTGTGATCATTGGTAACACCCTGTTGTTAGAATATCGGCAGCAGCCTGCAAGGAGCTATACTGGATACGGGTTCCGTATGTAAGCCCATTTGTGGTGGTATGTAGGATGTATGCAGCGTACACCTCGCCACTATACTTTTCGACCACGGCAAGGTGCGGAATTCCCGCTTCAATCAGGTTGGGCAATCGAGTTCCGTAAAAGCGATCCTCGGGTTTGCATGTGGTGTACGTACCGATGCCGATCACCCGGCACAGGTCAGCCTGATCATGCCTGCAAGGCAATGTATTTGGCCAGCAGTTCATATGTGTACCTCCTTGTGTGTGTGTTAGTGTCCGTAGTTGAATCCGAACATGATGGCACTACGTGAATCATGTACCATGATTAGTTGGTCGATGCTGCCGCAGCAACCCGACGCGACTGCTGCCATGTATTCGTCTACCTCCTCAGACACACCCGCCCTTGCATATCGGGTGTTGTCTGCGAAATCGTAGTCTGTTTCCTGCTCAAAATCGTAACGGTAACACGTTGTAGACATTCGCCATGCCACGGCAGCAATCTCAGCTACGCACCACCCCCACTCACGCATCTGTGTGACGTGATGCTTGATTGCGCAACTTTCGCCTACAAGGTAGGCAATGTCGTCCTCGTGATCCTTGTCCATGTGTACTCCTTGTGTGTGGAAAATTTTAATTAAAGGCTACGCCTTTACAGGTAGCTTGCGTTAAGGTTGGCAAGGCGGAGAAGCTCGCTCGCCCCGCGCTTGCTCGGCCTCATGCACATATTGTGTGCGGCCTTGCTCACCTTGTAGGCAAGCTCAGATGTGACAGTCCCAAGGGACTGTCGCAGGAAACGTTCGGCATCAGACGTACAGCGATGCTTTGCTGATACGTTAGTATCAGCGTAGCTGTATTCCTGCCGACGTGTAGCGGCTACTGATATCGTGGCAAGCCACGCCTTGCCCCGCTTGGAACGAGCGAATTTCAGCACTTCCTGTGTCATGCTTACATGCCTCCGTTTGTGTTGAGTACGTACTCACGTCCTCGGAGCAAACGTTTGCACGCTTCCCGCTCCGATTCGATTTGGGGTTGCCAATGGTAATCACGACCGTCAGCGGCAAGCTTTGCTTGCAGGTACTTGATACGTACCAGCTTACGCTGTACCTGTGCCGTGTATTTGTGTGCGGCCTCACCTACGGTGGCGGGTTTGTGAACGAAGCGGTTGGTCTCAGCTTTCGCTGCCCAACGTAAACGTGGACCTGTCTTAGGCATGTGTGTGCCTCCTTGTGTGTTGTGTGTTTAGCAGTAGAGCGAGTCGCTGCCGAGAGCAACGCAAGCGTCTTCGCACTTACCTATGTCTGTCTTGTGCCTGTTTACGTAGATGGCGACGGGGTCACCGTAGGTGTTCAGGACGGCAACGTGGGAGATGCCGACTTGGGTCATACCATGCATGTGGCCCACATGGTATGCGCCGTCAGGCAGCGGACCATTCCAGTAACCCGGCAAGTCCAGTTCGGACGCAGCGTCTGCGAGGGACGTGCTGCGGATGTACTCGGGAAGAGACTTTGCGAAGTCGTTCTCCCGGACTGCCTCGTATGCTGCGTCGTAACGCTTGCGGCGTGGCGTCGTGGGTGTCGTGTCGATGCGGAGAGTGG
>Ga0213858_10001097_pt1 | contig 12835 bp, 26 predicted proteins | sample PICome_FD_160122 | JGI IMG/M metagenome (GOLD analysis project Ga0213858, IMG submission 160122) | Coastal seawater microbial communities near Pivers Island, North Carolina, United States - PICO245 | ecosystem: Environmental > Aquatic > Marine > Coastal | place: USA: North Carolina | collected... | reverse complement strand
ACCAACGGATTTATTATTGCAAACGCTATTCGACATTGGAACAATGTACCAAGTGAACTATCTCAAACCGAAGAAAAAAGGTTACGCAACACACAAAGCAACCTTTATGAAGATTGAGGATGCAATCTTCTGGGAACAGGTTATGATGTCCCAGGGATGTAAAGATTTCAAAATACTAGTCAAGGACACCTAAATAAACTGGCACAAGCCCCATTGACGTAGAAGTCTATATCCCGTAATATACTTAAGTCACTTCAACGGAGCATCATGGTTTCTTATCTCGCCGCACAAAAGCAAAAGGTTCGCATCACTCTTGATCTGGAAGTTTTCCAGGATTTTGATGCCCGACAAATTGATTGGGATAAACTCTTCAACCTTGAGCCTGGAGAGAATGTTGATGCTTACGTTGAAGAATTTGACAACGATACTTATTGATGTGACAATCTAAGAACTGGCCCCTACCCATTGACTTGGGTGGGGGTTTTTTGTATATTGGCTATATTGAGAGAGACAAGCACTTGACCATCACCCTTCGCCCACATCAGCAACGCATCTTGGATCGTATGCTTGGTTATACTAAGGGTCAGATCCTTGTGCCTACTGGCGGCGGCAAGACTCTTACCATGATTGTTGATACTCAGCGTCGTCTGGATTCTATCAACAACGGCACCACAACTGTTGTTGTTGCTCCTCGTATTCTTCTTGCTGAGCAACTTTGCAGTGAGTTTATGGAGGTTATTGATCCTAACAATAGCGATCCTTATCTGCATGTGATGCACGTTCACAGTGGTGAAACACACTACACCAGCACAACTAAAGCAGACAGAATCAATGTGTTTGCTAATTGTGCTCGCAATATGGGAGAGAACTGCATCATCTTTACCACCTACAATTCTCTCCATCGTGTGATGGAAGCAGATATTGAGGTCAATGCTATCTACTTTGATGAAGCACATAACAGCGTAAAGAAGAACTTTTTCCCTGCTACTGAGTTCTTTGCAGAGAACGCAGATCGTTGCTATTTCTATACTGCAACCCCTAAACATTCCTTGACGCCTAAGAAACCAGGCATGAATTGGAGTGTTTATGGTCAGGTTCTGGTCAATGTTCCTGCTCCTGAGTTGGTTGAAGGTGGGTTCATTCTCCCCCCTAAAGTTGTAGTCAAGCAACTGCCTGTGATCAAAGGTCGCAAGGTCATGTATGCTGAGGATAGTGACAACCTGATCGAGACCATTGATGACAACAACATCAACAAAACTTTGATCTGTGCTCGCACTACAAAGCAGATTGTTGGTCTTCTGTCTCAGTCTGATTTCTGCTCTCAACTTGCTGATCGCGGTTATTCTTGGATGACGATTACATCTAAGACTGGCGCAATCATTGACGGCAAGAAAGTCAATCGCGAAGAGTTCTTCAACACTCTGAACACTTGGGGCAAAGATGCTACCAAGAAGTTTGTAGTTATCCACCACAGTATTCTCTCTGAGGGTATCAACGTGAGTGGTCTTGAAGCAGTCATCTTTATGCGCAACATGGACTACATCGGTATCAGTCAGAGCATCGGTCGGGTTATCCGACTGGGCGGCAAAGAGAAGACCTTTGGTCTTGTTTGTATCCCAACTTATGACTCTGTTGGTATTGGTACTGCCCGCAAAGTGCAGGCAGTTGTTGATGTTGTCTTCAATCAAGGTCTCCCCGCTGTATCTGAAATCCGTCGATGAACAATTCTATGAACTTTCAATCTGTCCACTCAAAACCATTTGAAGAGGCAAGAGAAAGAGTTAGAAAAGCACAGGCATTGATGCAAGTAAAGCAGAGAATGATCGCTGATTTACCACCACCAGGCAGTGCAATGTATAGGTACTTTCTTGATCCAAAAGAGAATCCCAAACCATACTCTGAACAAGTAAAACACATTGAAAGTTTGACCTACGAAGATGTATTTGGTAAAGACTAATGAATTACACTAAAGCACAACTTATCGACGCACTTGTGGCAGAGTGGGAATATCTTTGTCATGATGATTTCAATCCTGAAGAAGATCAAACTCCCGAAGAATATCGTGAGGATTTAATTGAAATGACAATGGAAGAACTCATCGAAGAAACAGGAACAGGAGAAGGATACACTCTTGAGGAATGGATGGAAAACTGGGGGTGGGAGCAGTAACTGTAGCCCCTAAAGTGTCCTAGTTGTGTGACCTGCGGCAATCGCCCCACTAAACTGCAAGGGAGACTGGTCCACCTCCCACCCAGAGGGTCTATGTAATTGTGTCTCCTTCCGCGAGACCTCCCCTCTACCACATTCACCTCTTAATCTAATGGGAACTCGTTCACGCATCGGTATTCAACTCAAAGACGATTCTATTCTGTCGATCTATCAGCACTGGGATGGTTATCCTGAGTGGACTGGTCGGATTCTTAACAGCCACTACACTGACAAAGAGAAAATTGCTGAACTGATTGATGGTGGTGATTGCTCCTCTATCTGGACCGATAAAGTCTGGGGAAAGGATCGCAAGGACGGTCAAAAGTATGGTCCTGAAACTTATGCTGCTCGTGGTGAAGAATGCCCCCCTCGCCTTGACAAAAACCTGGAAGAATTCCTAGAAGATGGTGAAGAGTATGGTTATGTTTACACTAGCGCAGGTTGGACCTGTTACAATACTCGCTCCTGGGATGATACATATAAGCAGCGTATCGACATCCCTGAGGGACATCTAGCAGTATGAAACCAGAAGACATTGAGTTAGGTAGTATCAATGGATCGTTTGAGTATGAAAAACTCTCCCGTGAAATTGATACTATCGGTGATCTTGAGACATGCAAAAGCATGTTGAAAGCATATGTTAAACTCTACATTAAGCAAAGGGAAACCTTTGCTGCCACTGCCAAAATGCTACCCAATGACAATGAATCTTGACGAAATGCAAATGGACTCTCAGGCCTTCTGGGATCGATGTGAAGCAGAAGCAGCAAAATACGAAGTAACTGTAGACTACTACCTGATGGAGTTTGTAGATGGTTTTCAACTAAATACTGAAGAGGAATAGATTCAAAGAGATGAAAACGTTCGCCCAATTTGTAACTGAAGCATACGATAAGGATGTGATGGGATCATCGCAGATCAGAAAAACTGGTCAGCGTGGTGAAATTGGGCGCGACAGAAGGAAGTCCGAACCTGAAAAGAGACGGATGAAAGCTGTTGGAGGCGGCAAGATGGTCCCTGCTAAGTCTTACAAAGACCGCAAGGATATTGGCACTCAACGTCAAGCATCTAGCAGAGTTCAGCAACCAACTAAAGAGAGAGGAAGTGCAGCACTGAGTGCAAAAGAGGCACAGCGTAAGGCATACTTAGAGAGAAAAGCAAGAGAGAAGGGTGGAACTTCAGCAGGAAGTTCTAAAGATAAAGAGAAAGCAGCGTCGAAACTGCTTACCAAAAAGACAACTAAGTCTGTGAACCCAAACTACAAACCAGCAAAAGCCAGCGGTTATTCAAGAGATGAACGCCGCAAATTGAAGAGAGCAGGTGATAGATTGGTCCGTGATATTAGGCAAGGAAAAGATAAACCAGCAAGTCACTATAAACCATAAGATACTCTGAGACCCCTCTATAATCGCCTGTGACAGTGTTGCAGGCGATTTTTTGTATATTCACACACTTGAAGACTAATTCTTACTGTAGCCTATAAAGTGTGTTATAATTGAAGGACTGAAGCACCGTTATGACCAAGCAGATTTACTTCTACTCTGATCCTGCTCGTTATGAGGATCAGATTGCACTGGGTAAAGTTCCCATGCTTAAGATTGGCGATACTACACAACAAACAACTGACGAACGTATCAAGCAGCAGGATACAACTGCATGTGCTCAACTCTTAGAGAAAAAGGGTAGTTACTTTACCCCGTTCGGAGACAAAGAGTTTCACAAACATTTGGAGTCTCTGGGTTACAAGAAAACCAGGGCAGAACGCGAGTGGTTTTATATTACTGTAGAAGATGCAGAACGTGAACTGTTTGACTATAAGAACGGGGTTGTAAAGGTCAAGAAGTATTTTGCCCCTCGCCCACATCAAGCATGGGTAAATCAGCAGATTCTTGCTAGGTATGATCGCAGTCGCACTGTTATTCAACCTCTGAATCTCTGTGCCAGGTTTGGTAAGACCCTACAAGCATTGTCCTTGTTCAATGATTCTGGTCTGCAAGTTATGATTGTTGCTGCACACTGGTTGGCAGCAAATAGTTCTTTTGTGTCTACTGTCAACGAACGATTTGACATTGCAGCAGACATCAAGGTTATCAAACCTGACTATCAAGAATTCAAAGCAGCGATTGATAAGGGTCAACGTGTGTTGATTGATGTCTCTCTGCATACTGAAGCAGAGAAGATTGATCCCCAACTTATCACTGCCCTTCAAGAGTATCAGTCTCTGATCTATATCGACGAGGCAGACTTTGGGGCATGGACTGAATCTAGCAGGCAGACTGCTAACCAGTTTATTAACACTAACAACAACCTGGTTTGTGTTGCCACTGGCACCAACATTGATCGTGCATTGATTGGAACTCGCGGACATATTGAAGCACCTATCACGGTCGCATATCTTGACCTGATTGAAGCAAAGCGTGGGGAGGGTTATCTCTTCAAGTCTGATGGATTCTGCTCTGATAATCCACAATTTTGGCAGAGTATGCTGTCCAACATTGTTGAGGTTGATGTCCTGAGTCTTGATGCTGGTAAAGATCTTGTTGATGAACTTAACAATCTGACTGATGAGAAGCGTCCTAATATGGCAAAGGTTTTTGCTAAGCGCAACTCCCACATTCAGACTAAGATCATCAAAAGTCTGCTATTTGATGAGGATTATGGTGCAGATGTCTTTGGAATGTATGCTGAAGAGTATGGTTCGATTGAACATCCTGCCGTTATGATGTTCATTCCTGGTACAAAGGCAGATGTCAACAATCTGGTCAAGATTGGCAAATCTATTGCACCACACTACAACTGGATTGGTCTGCATGGTGACGACCACACCAACAGAACTGCTGAGGATGCAGTAAAGAATGCCATTGAATCTGGTGGTGAAAAGACTATCATTGTCTCTTGTTCTATGGGTGCTCGTTCATTCTCTGTCCCCAACATTGTGGCAGTTATCAACTGTAAGGATGGTGGATCTGTTGGCGCTGCTGTTCAACAGGCATCGCGTTGTTTTACTCCTGGTTATGACAAGACTACTGGTCTGGTTGTCAACTACTCCTTCAATTCTGAGCGAACCAGTTCTTTTGAGACTGACCTGATTTCTACTGCTATTGCATACGATCCCTCTGACACCGAGGGTGCTATCCGCCGTGTATTTGGTCTTGCTAACTTCTTCAAAGGTAAGGATGAAGAAGGTCGTATGATTAAACTTACTGCAACAGAATTTCTTGAGTATGTTACCTCTCCCGAGAATCTGAATAACATGGGCATGGCAACCATTGACATTGAGAGTTATCTCTCTGACCCTGATAAAATGCTTGACGTTCTTCAAAACATCAAGATTCATCCCTCTACTTGTAAAAAAACTAGGGGAGTAATTGATAAGGCAATTACTTACATTCAATCCGAAGAAGTTAAAAAGAATGGCATTGATGAAAAGAACAAAGCAATTCGTGATCTTGTCAAGAAGATTCGTCGTGTGGTAGAATGTACTTCTAACACATACTATCTCGCCCCTTATCAGTCCACATTCAAGGATTGTCTGTCGGAGATTGCATCCAACCCAGACAAAAATGCAGAATACAATCGCCTTGTAGGTGTAGATGCAGAGGTTGTTTACAACAACATCGTACCATTCTTGAATGAATCCATTATGAACATGATTATCAACAAAGCAGATAAACTTGATTCTATGGATAACTTTGCCTTTGAAACCGTTGATCATCTTGCTGTAAACATGTTCAATCTTTGAACTGTAGCCCCTAAATTGTTCTAGTAGTATGAAGACACTCTATCTCGCTAAAGAACCAGGAATGGGAGTTCGTGATGATCTCTCTAGATTATCTAAAGATGAAGTTGTAGTTGTCGCCTGCAATGGTTATGCTGATTGGTATCGTAAAAAAGGATATAATTGTATAAGTAAGACCAAGTATTTTGAACTCGATGGAACTATGCGTTTTGATGTTGTAATTGGCAATCCTCCATTTCAAGCACCTAATCTAACAGGCAAGAGGGGCAAAGGTGGAAACAACTCTCTTTATATCAAGTTTATTGAGGGGGGGATTGAAGTGACAAAAGATGGTGGTAGGTTATCACTTGTCACTCCACCTGCTGCACTTATCAAAAGCACTGTTTTGAACCAACCAACACCAACTCTTAAAAAGTTGATGGCATCTGGTTCTTTTGACATGATTGATTTGAGTGCTGGAGAAAACTTTAGCGTGGGATCTTTTATCTCCCGTTGGGAATGGGTAAAGGGTAAAAAGCAGGGTAAAGTAAAGGTTGTGTCAAAGGATTGTGTCCGTATGATGGACATTGAAGACATCTTTTATCTCCCTCCAGTATTCACCGATCTTGAATTGAATCTGTATAAAAAGATTATATCAAACAAAAGTGGTGATAGACTTGTAGTGGTGAGGGATAAACCCGGTCAAGATTGTACTATGGAGAGATTTGGTTATCCAAAGGTTCAAATAGGTGGCAATGGTGTACTTGGATTTAAGGAAGAACACTATGAGTTTTTGTCATCTAAACTTGGTCTTTGGTTGTTGGATTATGTTCGTAGACATGATCAAATGATTTATCATAATGCATTGACTGGCATCCACATTCCAGATGGAGGATTTACTTTGACAAAAGAAGAATTGCAGCATGTGAATAGTAATCAGTGGGTAAACTTTTCTAAGAAAGAGCATGAAGAACAAACACAATGAGACAGTAGGATCTGAGATTGTCAGATCTGATGATAGAATTGATCAGACTGGTGAAGTATTCACACCTATGGATCTTTGTGCTGAAATGGTATCAGAGATCCCTGAATCTGTCCTAAAAAATCCTAAGAGCACTTTTCTTGATAATTCTGCGGGTTCGGGGAACTTCCTATTGGCACTGCAAACAGAATTATCAAAATATCATGACTTGACACATATCAATGATAATATGCTCTTTGCAGTAGAATTTATGGAGGATAATCACGCTGAGTTGTGTAAAAGAATTGGTGTGTCGGTTGATCATCCTCACTTTGTCTGTGCTGATGCAACAAACTATGATTATTCGTTCGGTGAACCTGTAGGTTTAGAAGTGTTCTTCTAATACTAACTGTAGCCTCTAAAGTGTCCCTGCAGTGTAAGCACACGATTTGTTTATGACTCGTCCCACTGTGATTATGGAACGTGAAGATTATGCTTCCGCTCTTGAACTTTTGTTCCTTGATGTGAAAGCACGTTTTCAGATTCATAACTACGAAGTGAAAAAACTGGCAGAGGATCTTTCCTTGCTGTTCAATGTTATCACCGACAAAGCATATTATTCTGCGATTGATCGGTGACAATAACGGGGGACATTCGTCCCCCTTTTTTTTATGTTCCTAAATACCTAAAAAGATTGGGGCAATGAAATCTTTTAGACAATTTATTGAAGCGTTCGATGCTGATGCTGAAGCAGAGAAACTTCAGGATAAAAGAGAAAGGGATCAGGAAAGAGCAAGAGCAAAGAGAGAGAAAGAGAAGCAAGATAGAGCAGATAAAGCATTAGAACTAAAACAAGCTGACGACGAAAGAAAGTTTATTAGCACTGATGATTTAGAGCAAGCATTTGGTGACTCTGAAAGAACTGGCAAATCCTGGTTAAGCATCTTGAAAAGAATGAAGGGGTAAGTTATAATATCACAGGGGCGGTCAAGATGTAGTCTGGGGAGATGAAAGCTTGACATAAGACCCCATGTATGGTATTATAAATAGTAAGTCAATCCCCAGACTACAATGACAGATATTTGGCAATCTCTTAGAGAGATGGAGTTCGATCCGTTTGTCCCTGAAGAGGAAAGAATTGGACCTGCTCAGACTCCTGCAATGAGAGCAGCAATTAGTGCTTCAATGAAGGGCAAAAATACTGGTCCTAGAAGTGAAGAAACCAAGCGTAAGATTAGTGAAGCATTAAAGGGCAAGAAATACAAGAAGAGAAGTGAAGAAGGTTGCAGGAAGATAAGTGAAAGAATGAAGGGCAATGACTTTGGTAAGTATAGGAAATGTTGTAAGAAGAAAGAACTGTAGCCTCTAAAGTGACCCATTAGTATATGAAGCAAGTGACCACAATGAGCAAGAACCTGCACATGGAGCATCCAGAAGATGAGATTCTGACGGGCAATCTTGATGTGTTGGATTGGTTTATCGAAGAAGATTCTTTTATCAGCGTGAAGATGGATGGTAGTCCAGCTTTGGTCTGGGGAACTAACCCTGCTACAAATCGTTGGTTTGTTGCTACCAAGGCAGCTTTCAATAAGAAGAAAATTCGCATTGCACATTCACACAGGGAGATTGATCAACATTACACAGGAAACGTTGCTAGAATCCTCCACAAGGCGTTTGATTGCCTGCCTAGGACTAACTTAGTCATCCAAGGGGATTTCTTGGGATTTGGTGGCGAATCGTCCTACAAACCTAATACTATCACATACGATTTTCCTGAGGTTGTTCAGGAGTCTATCATCATTTGTCCGCATACTTTTTACATTGCTGACAAAGATTTGCGGGACGCTGTTGCTTTCCCACTGACTAAAAAACTTGAGAGCACAGAATTCTGTCGCTTTGTTCAACCAGATGTATATCTGCAACCTGCATCTGACAATCTTAAGTATATGGTAAAGTATGCCAAGCAAATGGCAACACTCTGCGACTTTATGACGCCACAAAAAGCAACTAAGGTCAAAAAATACATCAACGATTGTATTCGCAATGACGTTGAAGTTGTGCCCGAAGTTGTTGCTAACACCTTTGACGTTGATGTGTATACTATCAGTCTCTGGCGTTTGGTTGATACTCTGAAGGACATTCTGTTCATGTCTATTCACGAACAAGACGACATTGAATGTTCTCTTGCTGGCGAAAATTGCTTGCACGAAGGTTATTGTATCCACAATCAATTTGGTTCATTCAAGATTGTAATCCGTGAGGTATTCTCTCGCGCAAACTTTACCATGGAGAAATCGTGGTGAAAAAATTATTATCCATCAGCATAGGTGATTTAATTAAAATCATCCTATTTCTTTTCATTCTATCATTTCTTCCTGCATCAATTTACAATCTTGTTTTATTGTTTTTGATTGTTTTAATTCTTGTCAAAATCCTTCGGTGAGTCTAACTGTAGCCTCTAAAGTGTCCCAGTAGTATGAACACAACTCAAACGATGATCGCAACTCAAACCAAACCTGAATTCCTGACTGAATGTCTCATTGAGGTGCTGAACAATGAGTGGAAAGTCCTCTCCCTTGAAAACAATCGTTCTGTTTACAATCAACTGGAGATGGAGATTGGTCGTAAATATATCAAAGTTTGGCAATATCTTGTCGGTGATGAGGGTAGAATCAGAGGTCGTAGCTGCTGGATGTTCGTTGATAAGAACTCTGGTGAATGTTACAAACCTGCTAGTTACAAAGCACCTGCAAAAGGTGTCCGTTATCTGATCACTCAACTGGCAGATAATCCTCATGTTTGTGATCCTTACGGTTCTTTCTTGTATCTTCGATGAACGATCTCTTTCCTGATTTACAACAACAACTGAACAAACTTACCGTCATTCATTATGATAACAAAAGCACATCTTCTCAGAGTGATAAAGACAACTGCTCGTGCCCACAATCTAACGAGAGAGGAAAAGTTTCAAGTCTTCGCTAATGTCTGCGACAATATGTTAGCAGAAGGTAGAATCACACAAAAGCAACATCGTTCCTGGACCAACATTTTCTGATCATGGCAATTACTCAACGAGCACTCGACACAATCGGCGATCTTCTTGAAGTTCAATCGGAAAAGATTCGAGAAGAACATAAAGACAAACCCGAATGGTTTGCACAAGAGATTATCAATGAACTGTGGGAAGCTCATGAATTGTCGTATGATAACGTAGAATGATTCTAACTGTAGCCTCTAAAGTGTCCTAGTATTGTAATCACTTCTCTCAAATGCAACTTACTTCAAAGCGTCACTCTATGGTTGTTGAGTTCCGCCCTCATGCTATTCTGACTGATAAGTTTGTCTACACTTTGAAATTCAAAGGTGAAACTCAGTCTATGCGATTGTTCACCAGAAAAGAAATGTGTGAGGCTGTCAATGCTCGTCTGGATCTGCATGGTTATCAGGTGACAGATTTCCTGACTGAACCACAACAATACATGCCAGCATCCTGCTGATTCATGTCACTTATCAAATCTTATCTTCACGCTAAAATGATGGACCAACTTGAAATGTTGACTGCCCGAGAACAACTCATGGAGGACATTGATTCTATTGTTGATGAAACCTTTATGGAAATGTTTGGATGGGAAGATGTTGATAAATGGAGCAATCATAAAGATAAATTAACCCGCATCCTGTGTGATGCCGTCTGCAAAAACTTCCCCACTAAATGATTAAGAACGACTACTGTAGCCCCTAAAGTGACCCATTAGTGTAACAACCAATCAAAATTATGGAAAACGATTTTTGGTCTGAAATTCAAGACTCTCAAGGTGAAATCTTCGATGTCATTGAGTACAAAGAAGAATGGGAAAAAGAAGAAAAGTTTGATGTTGAAAAATACATCAACGGAAATACTGATTACTGAGAATCATGTTCACTTATGACACAATCAAAGGAGAACTTTGTCTGATTGAATGTTGGGAAGACGATGGATTTGAGGAACGGTATCAAGATGGCGACCGTGATTTGATGTGGATTGATAGAGTTCACAGCAATGAATATGGTAACATTGAGAATTACATCGACCAAAAGTTTTCTGACATTGATGACACTATCTTCGTTGAGATTCATGCTTGTCGCTCTACAACAGTGACACGATATGAACAAAAAGATCCTGAATATGATTTGTATCCTGATCACATCATGATCGAAGAAATCGGTGATGATTGTTTAGGAGGCGGATCATATATCTGGAAAAATGGTAAACTCTTCAACACCTATGAGGTAATTGAACAATGATCATTGAACGTGAAACAGTATCAATCAAGCGAAGCGAATGGGAATGTTATGTTGACACTCCTGATCGTGTGATTGAGTTAGTGAATGATGCCTTTGGAGTGATACTTCAAACCTCACGATCTCCTGTCTATGCACAACAACGAATCTATCAATTCTGCCAACAGAAAGAATATCGAATCTGGGGATTTGCTGATAGTGAGTGTAATCAGTGTGCAACAGATGTGATCAATGAGTATTACCAGTCTAACATAGATCGTTGGGCAATGTTATCACTCAAGGGAAACTAATCCTTTTAATTCTTATCAATCAACACAACAAATCATGAACAATTCTTCTACTGTCCTCCGTGAAATGTCTGATCTCAAAGAGATTTGGAGAAAGCAAGGCCTGACATTCACTAAAGAGCAAAAAGCACGTTATGAAGAACTGGTTGGTCTTCGTCGAGCATTTGTTACTTATTGGAATGAAAACGGTATGGTAGTCTAACTGTAGCCTCTAAAGTGACCTAGTATTGTAATCACAACTTCCCGCAAACAAAATGATGACGATTCAAGAACTGACCAATGACACCATCATTCACGAATGGTGTTTTGAATTCTATCACACTGAAGAGGAAGAATGGCTGGACTTTGGCTATTGGACTCTTTCTGATGATCAGTCTGCTGCGATTGAACTTCTGTTGAAAGATGAAGACAACAATGTTGAACATTTGTCTTGTAATCTTAACACCTGGACGTATGAACAATTCAAGAAAAATCAAGGAGAGAATTCTCATGAACTGATTCGTGATCTGGAGGACTGATACTAACTGTAGCCTCTAAAGTGTCCCAGTAGTATGAGAAACACCTATGATGAAATCCTGAAGATTTGGAACAACGAAACACCCGATGATTTCGCCATCTTCAGTGATTTCTACTATCAAATGTTCGGGGAAGATTTTAACATTCCCTACACAACAGATTCAACCTGTTCTTCATTCTTTCCTTACGACTCATGAACACATTCACAATCACACTTGAAATCAAAACTTACAGTGATTCTCCTGAAGATTGGATTGCTGAAAGTATTGTAGATCAACTCGAAGAAGATGAGGAGTTGATGAGTCTAACTGTAGCCCCTAAAGTGACCCAGTAGTATGAACAACACTCAAATGAATCCTTATGTTGAAAATCTCATTGAAATGGGATATGATCGTGCCGATTGTGAAACAGTAGCAGTCGCAGGAGTTGATAAAACTTTCCCATTGAACATTCACGGGAGAGTATATCAAACTCAAGAAGAGTATGATGAAGCTCTCTATGAATTCTTAAACGGACTCTAGTCTCATTTCATTCAACTATGAAACTCTTTTTTGTTTCTCTTTTTGTTATCCTCTCTGCTAATCTCTTCATAGACTTGTTAGATTCTAGCATGTCCGAGATTATTAACGAGCGGCGCGAAACGCTAGAAAACTCACCACTGTCGCCTAGACGGCTCATCACCCAATGAACATCACAACCGAGCAACACTCACAACTGATTGAATTGTTAGAAGATACGGTTGAATATTATTGTGATGAGAATAGATTAAGTGGAGAGATGGTTTATACTATCATTGAGGCATATAGCGCCGCAAAGGTAGCACAACTCAGAGGGGAAGTAACTTAAACTGTAGCCTCTAAAGTG
>Ga0213858_10001094_pt1 | contig 12856 bp, 15 predicted proteins | sample PICome_FD_160122 | JGI IMG/M metagenome (GOLD analysis project Ga0213858, IMG submission 160122) | Coastal seawater microbial communities near Pivers Island, North Carolina, United States - PICO245 | ecosystem: Environmental > Aquatic > Marine > Coastal | place: USA: North Carolina | collected... | reverse complement strand
CTTTACTGGACCGACATCAAGCATCAAAATGTCCTTTGTGTTTTTAATTGCATTTGTACACCTTGTGCACTTGTTTGCGGGCTTGGTATCACTGACAATAGTGCTCTTCAAGACCTTTAAGCAGAAGTACAGTTCAACCGATAAAATAGGCTTCGAATTGAGTGCCACTTTTTGGCATTTTTTAGGGGCATTGTGGATTTATTTAATTCTCTTCATGTATTTGGTGAACTAAAATTTTTGTATTATTCACAAAGGTGTAAATTTGCGTGCAATAATAACCTAATCTGGAATATGGAACATTCAAATTCAGTTACAGTAACTGGCGATTCATGGAATGGAGGAGGAGACCAACCTCTAAGAGCGAGCTATGGAAAAATGATGATGTGGTTTTTCATCGTTTCCGATGCATTGACTTTCTCAGCTTTTATTGCGGCCTACGGATTTTCGAGATATAAATTCATTGAAACCTGGCCAATTGCGGATGAAGTTTTCACTCACGTACCATTCTTTCATGGAAATTACCCCATGTACTACGTGGCTTTCATGACTTTTGTTTTAATTATGTCTTCAGTGACCATGGTATTGGCTGTGGACGCCGGACATAAAATGAAACAATCTAAAGTTGTTTTCTACATGTTTCTAACCATTATTGGTGGATTAATTTTTGTCGGTTCTCAGGCTTGGGAATGGGCAACTTTCATTCGAGGAGATTACGGTGCCTTAGAAACTAAAGGTGGGCGAATTTTGCAATTCGTTGATGCCTCCTCAGGGGAGCGTATGGCTATAGGCTCATTCGCCGCTGATATTCCAACAGAAAGAGCAAATCACACCCGACAAAGCGGAATTTGGTTTACCGAAGGAGAATCATTGACGAGCTATTCACTGGTAGAAGTCAAAGCTGGTTTTGAGGCCAATGACAATATTTTAATACGTACAGAACAAATCAACGAAGAGGGAGAAAAGACGGTCTTAAGTCGCGAAGAATCTTTGAGTCGTCTGACGCAAGCGGTGCGTGTAGTTGAAGGAGCAAACCTTATTCGAAATGAGTACGGTAGTCGTTTATTTGCTGATTTCTTCTTCTTTATTACTGGATTTCACGGATTCCACGTTTTCTCTGGAGTAGTGATCAACATTATCATCTTCTTCAACGTCCTTATGGGTACCTACGAAAAGAGAGGTCACTATGAGATGGTTGAAAAGGTTGGGTTGTACTGGCACTTTGTAGATTTGGTTTGGGTATTTGTATTTACCTTCTTTTACTTGGTCTAATTTGTAAACAAAAAAGATTATGGCACACGAGCACAAATTAAGTATTTTCAGAGGGTTAGTAACCTTCCAAAACAATGTTCAAAAAATCTGGGGCGTACTTATATTTTTAAGTATCGTAACCACAGTTGAGGTAGCATTGGGTATTATCAAACCGAGTATACTCACAGATTTCTATTTATTTGGTATCAAAAGAATCAACTGGATTTTTATCATTTTAACCATAGTTAAGGCCTATTATATCGCATGGGATTTCATGCACTTAAGAGATGAAAAAGCCTCGTTGAGAAGAACTGTGGTATGGACTCCATTCTTTTTGGTGTCTTATTTGGTTGTCTTATTGTTAATCGAAGCAACATATATTTACGAAGTGTTTAAAAATTCATTTCTAGCTTGGAATTTTTAATAGAAGACTCCACAATTTGTAAGAGATTAAAGACGGTTTATGCCGTCTTTTTTATTTTTGTAGTGTTATGAAAAAGATTGTTGTTTTAGTTGTTTTATTTATCCTGCCCTTGGTAGCCTATTTATTTTTTGCCTCAGGGGTAAATAATTTTGGTCGTCTCCCAGTACTCAAAGAAAAAGTAGGTCAATTACAGATGCTTTCAGATGAGACCGATCTTGAGTTAGACGGTAAAATCACCATTCTCTCTTATATGGGCGCTGATTTAGCTTCTAAACGTGGTTTCTTATTCAATTACAATCAAAAAATTTACAAGCGATTTGCGGACTTCAATGATTACCAAACTGTTGTTGTTCTCGATAGCACTCAAAAAACAGAGGCTGATGATTTAATACGAGAATTAGGAGCAATCACAGACACCAGTGCATGGAAATTTGTCTTTTCAACTGAAAGTCAAATTCAAGAACACTTTGCAACCCTTGATGTTCCTTTTAAGCTCAATGAGAATTCAGCAACCAACCAACTCTTTATCATTGATAAAGAACGTAATCTCAGAGGGCGTATCGATGATGAAGATCAAGGATTAAAATATGGATACGATTGTTCTAAGGTGGCTGATCTCAACAATAAAATGGAGGATGATGTAAAGATTATTCTCGCCGAATATCGTTTAGCTTTAAAAAAGAACAATGCCGAGTAAAACTAATAAACAGCGAAAATTTACTCTGATTTGGGTTTCAGCAATTACCATTGTATTCGGTGTATTGGTTATTCCTAGTATTTTAAATCGAATTAAAAACGGTAGCGTCACAGACCAAAGAAGAGCCATTGGAACTTCGGATTATATGTACGCTCAAAATGAGAAATTGACCTATGTGTTAAACGCTGGGGAACCTCGACAAATGCCTCCTTTTAAACTTATCAATCAAGACAGTTTAGAGGTGGACAGTTCGGGTTTGTCGGGTAAGATTGTTATTCTAGATTTCTTCTTTACGACCTGTCCTACGATTTGCCCAATAATGAGTAGAAATATGGCACTGCTTCAAGACGAATTTAAAAGCAGTCCTGTAGAACTGATCTCTATAACGATTAATCCCCGGTATGATACACCAGAAGTCCTAAGGACATATCTGGAAAATTACGGAACCTTAAATTCCAATTGGAATCTATTAACTGGAGACCGTGAGGGTATCTATGAAATTGCCAGAGAAGGATTCTATTTATATACCGAAGAAAACGATGAAGTCGCCGGAGGATTTGAGCATTCAGGAATGTTTGCTTTAATTGATAAAGAAGGCTATATCAGGTCACGATCTGATGAATATGGAAATCCAATAGTTTATTATCGGGGTTCGGTCGCAAAAGATGATGGAGTAAATAGTGATGGCGAAGAAGAACAAATAAGTATTCTTATAGAAGACATTCATAAATTGCTAAAAGAAAACTAAAATGAAAAACGAAAAAAGAGTAAACCTTCTGATCAATATCGTTTCCATAGTAATCCCTGTTGTGGTCGCCTTATTGTTTCAAGTAAAATTACCGAATGTAGAACCTTTGACGTTCTTACCGCCGATTTACGCGTCTATAAATGCTTTAACGGCTGTTCTTTTAATTCTTGCTCTAAGAGCAATCAAATCTGGAAATAAAAATTTACATCAGCGTTTAATCAACCTTTGTATGCTGGCTTCACTGTTGTTTTTAGTCATGTATATCGCTTATCACATTACTTCGTCTCCAACTACTTTTGAAGGAAGCCAGGCTATGAAGTACGTGTATTACTTTGTGCTTATTTCACATATATTGCTTTCAATCATTATAGTTCCTTTAGTGCTTAAAACCTATTCTAAGGCCTATTTAAATGATTTTGTTGCGCACAGAAAGCTCGCTAAAATCACTTTTCCGATATGGTTATATGTAGCCGTAAGTGGTGTAATAGTTTACCTTATGATTTCACCTTATTATGTTTAAAAAGTTAGGTCGCCTTTTATTTATACTATTGTTTTTCTGTTATCAGTCGTCCACTTACGCACAATGTGCAATGTGTAGAGCTGTACTTGAGAGTGAAGGGAATCAATCCACGGCAGAGGGCATTAACGACGGTATCGTTTACTTAATGGCTGTTCCTTATATTTTAGTTGGTGCTGTGTTTTTTGCAGTGTACCGCACCTTAGTATTGCGCAAAAAATAGGCTTTTCAAAAACGAGCACAGCCTTTTATAAATTGCGGATAATAATCTTTTTTATCTTATTGATATTGAAATAGTTTGCTGAGAAATAACCTTAATCAGTAAACTATGAACAGTATTAAAAACCTCAAGAGAATTCACAGAATTCACAAGTTAATTCAATCTGAATGCACTGGAACTCCTCTGGAACTCTCCAATCGCTTTAATATAAGTGAGCGCCTCGTGTATCACTTAATCGAGCAACTTAAAGATTTTGAGGCTCCAGTTGGTTACGACCGAAGTCGAAGAACGTACTACTACAAAAAAGCTTTTGATCTCGAGGTAAATCTTCCGCTTATTTTACTCCTTGGAAATTTGAAAGAAACAGGGCATTACGTAGTCTTATACAAGCTTGAAAATAATTATATAATTTGGTTGGATCCAGCGATTGGCGAGCTTGTTCACCTGTCTAAAGAGGTGCTAAAAAAGCTTTGGACAGGTGTTTATCTTGAAATAAAAGTTTAAAAATTTTGTTTAATGATGTAACAATTTCGCATTTTTGCAGTCTCTAAATAAGAATCCAAAATAGGCTATGATAAAAATTGAGAATCTGCATAAATCGTATAAGATGGGCAGCAATTCTCTGCACGTGTTAAAGGGAATAAATTTTAAGGCTGAGGCAGGAGAATTAGTTGCGATAATGGGGTCTTCAGGATCTGGAAAATCTACCTTCTTAAACATTTTAGGAATGCTCGATGAGGCCGACGAGGGTACTTATACCCTTGATGAGGTCAAAATCGAAAAACTTGACGAGACGAAAGCTGCTGAATACCGAAACAAATTTCTTGGATTTATTTTTCAATCGTTTAACCTCATTAATTACAAATCTGCAGTTGAAAATGTAGCCTTGCCTTTGTATTATCAACGGGTGCCTAGAAAAGAGCGTCTGCAAAAGGCCCTGTCTTATCTCGAAAGAGTGGGGCTCAAACCATGGTCAAACCACCTTCCGAGTGAATTGTCAGGAGGGCAAAAGCAGCGTGTTGCTATAGCTAGAGCTATGGCTGCAGAACCCAAGGTGTTACTCGCAGATGAACCGACAGGTGCTTTAGACAGTCAAACCTCCTATGAGGTCATGGATTTAATTCAAAAAATCAATGATGAAGGAAACACCATTTTAGTCGTTACTCATGAAAATGAAATCGCACACATGTGCAAACGTGTGGTGTATTTGAAAGATGGTGTAATTGTTGAAGACAAAAAAGTAGAACAAGTTAGGGCCTCTCAGTATGTTAAGTAGAGATACTTGGAAGGAAATATTTGATACCATTCGTAAGAATAAATTAAGGACTTTTCTTACTGGTTTTACTATGGCCATTGGAATTCTCATCGTTGTGATTCTGGTAGGTTTTACCAATGGGCTTCAAAATACATTTCAAGAATTTTTCGGAGACGATTCGACCAATACATTTTTCATTTTCCCTGGGAGAACATCAATGCCGTATAAAGGTTATAAATCTCAAAGAAGAATAGAGTTGGATAACAGCGACCTAGAAGATTTATCAAATAATTTTGCGCTATTTATCGATTACATTACTCCGCGTATCAGCAGAAGTAGTAATGTGAGTTATAAGAATGAATCTAATAATTACACAAATAGAGGTGTGGCTCCTTCTCATCGTATTAATGAGAAAACCATTATGATGAAGGGACGCTACATTAACGAACTCGACATCAAAGAAAAGACCAAGAATGCCGTTATTGGCAGGCTGGTTGAAATTGACCTCTTCAATGGAGAAGATGCCTTGGGTAAATTCATTTCCATAGGAAGTAGTATTTTCAAGGTTGTTGGAGTTTACCAAGACGACGGAGGTGATAACGAGGAGCGAATAATTTATATTCCTTATACTACCAGACAACGCCTTGAAAAGGGGAACGACAAACTCAATGAAATTATCATTGGTTTTAAACCTACCATAGGATACGCTGGGGCCCTTACATTAGAGAAGAATGTCACCAAATTTTTGAAAGAGAAAAAATTTATAGCTAGAGAAGATCGTTCTGGAATATTTGTTCGAAACCTAGCAGAAGAACTCAAGCAAACTCAACAATTAGCAACGGTTTTAGGTTTAATTGCACTCTTTTTTGCGGTTGGTACAATTATTGCTGGAATCATTGGGGTTAGTAATATTATGATTTTCGTCGTTAAAGAGCGAACAAAAGAAATCGGTATCCGAAAAGCTTTGGGTGCAACACCTAAAATGGTAATCAGTACAATTTTAATTGAAGCGATAACCATAACTGCCTTATCTGGTTTTTCTGGAATGCTTTTAGGTATTTCAATTTTACAAAACCTGGGTGAGCGATTAGAGGACTATTTTATTAAAAACCCTTATATAGATCTTGGATTTGCCATTTCAGCAACTGTAGTTCTAATTGTATTTGGAACCATAGCAGGTTACGTTCCTGCAAAAAGAGCAGCGAGAATTAAACCAATTGTAGCACTTAGAGACGAATAAATGATAAGCTTTTTATTACAAAGAGATACTTGGCAAGAAATTTTTAGTTCAATCGGAAAAAACAAAATCCGAACAGGATTAACGGTTGTAGGTGTTCTATGGGGGATTTTTGTTTACATCGCGATGTCTGGAGCTGCAAAAGGATTAGACAATGGATTTGAAAGAGCATTCGAAAGTGTTGCCAAGAACAGTCTTTTTGTCTTTGCACAGTCCACCTCTAAACCTTATGGCGGATATAAGACCGGCAGAAGATTAAGTATCACTTTAAGCGATGTTGAAACTTTAAAAAAGCGAATTGCAGAAATAGATATTATAGCTCCTCGTATTGTAAAAGGTATTTTTGGAGGTTCTCCTGCCTTGGTGGTAAGAGGTCAAAACACAGGTAATTACGCCGTATATGGCGATTATCCAGAATACACAAAAATTGCCACCAAAGAAATTTATCAGGGTGGTCGATACATCAATGACAAGGATATTGAAATGTCGAGAAAGGTTTGTGTCATCGGTGAGCGCACTCAAAAAGAACTCTTTGATGCTGATGAAAACCCTATAGGAGAGTACATAAGGATAGACAATGTCTATTTTAAGGTGGTAGGTATCCACAAGTTTGTTCCTGGAGGAGGATTTGAGAATGACAGTGATGTATTTATTCCCTTTTCCACCTTTAAGAAGTTGTACAATACAGGAGAGAAAATAGGCTTTATGGCCATTGCAGCTTACGATGATGCTGATGTAATTCAAGTAGAGAAAGACGTTAAAGCCGTTTTAAAATCTATTCATAAGGTAGATCCGACAGATGAACGGGCCTTCGCCTCTTTCAATTTGGGCGAAGTATTCGGACAGATTATGGGATTTGCGAATGGGCTTAGTTTCTTGTCTTTAATTATCGGAATCGCCACTATTCTAGCTGGAGTTGTTGGAATTGGAAATATACTTCTGATTTCTGTTAAGGAGAGAACTAAAGAATTAGGGGTGCGAAGAGCTCTGGGAGCCACTCCTTCAGAGGTGCGAAATTTAATTTTATTAGAGAGTGTTTTTCTGACTGTCATATCTGGTATTGTAGGTATTGTACTTGGGGCTATGGCCTTGAGCACACTTAACTATTACACACTTGACACTGATTTTCCATACACCAATCCAACCGTTGAGATTCAATATGTCGTTGGTGCATTGTTTTTGATGGTTTTTTTAGGAACACTAATTGGATTAATACCCGCTCAAAGGGCAGTAAGTATAAAGCCTATTGAGGCATTAAGAGAAGAATAATTAACGTTTAGAACTAGAACAAGATGAAAGTAATTTTAAGATGGACATTAATAATGGTCGTAGTAATTGGAGTTTTATGGGCAGGAGCCTTTTTTGTAAAATCCAATAGTAAAGCTGCTATAACATATGACACCTATAGTCCGTTTTACGGAACTATTGAACAAAAGACTGTGGCTACAGGAAAAGTAGTTCCCGAGGATGAGGTTGAGATTAAGCCGCAGATTTCAGGTATTGTAGATAAAATTCTCAAAGAAGAAGGAGACCAGGTAGTTGCAGGAGAATTGATAGCTGTCATTAAAGTTGTACCCAACGAGCAAGCGCTTAATTCTTCTCAAGGTCGAGTTCGAAATGCAGAATTGGTTTTGAACAATTCTAAAATTGAGTATGAACGCAACAAAGCTCTTTTTGATAAAGGAGTGATTTCTAATCAAGATTTTATTAATCTTCAGTTGTCTTATGAAAGAGCTAAACAAGAGCTTCAAAACGCTAAAGCTGATTATCAAATCATAAGACTAGGGTCAGCAGGGGGTTCTTCTTCAGCAAATACGAATATCAGAGCAACTGTTGATGGAACTATTCTCGAGATTCCTGTGGAGAAAGGATATCAGGTAATTCAAGCAAATAACTTTAATGCTGGGACAACTATAGCGACAATTGCAGACTTGAAAAACATGGTCTTTGAAGGAAAAGTTGATGAAGGAGAGGTAGGTAAGTTAGCCGTGGGAATGCCTTTAAAGATTAGTTTGGGAGCTGTAGAAGACAAAGAATTAGAAGCCCAATTAAGATTTATTGCACCGAAGGGGATAGAAGAAGCGGGAGCTGTTCAATTTAAAATAGAGGGAGATGTAGAAGTTGGAGATGAGTTCTTAGTTCGTGCTGGTTATAGTGCAAATGCTTCATTAGTTTTAGAACGTAAAGAAAACATATTAGTCATCCCTGAAGCCCTATTACAATTTGATCGTACGACCGAAAAGCCATACGTTGAGATAGAAACTGGAGAACAGCAATTTGAGAGAAGAGATATTGAAGTTGGAATCTCAGATGGAATTAATATTGAAGTCTTAAGTGGAGTTGAAGAAAATGAAAAGATTAAAGAGTGGAATAAGACTGAACCTATCAAAATAGGAGAAGAAGAAGTAGAAATTACCGTCTCAAATTAAGAATTATGAAGAAAATACTAGTAGCATTATTATCGCTTTGCATATACAGCACTTCATCGGCTCAAATGAAAAAAATGGGATTACTAGAGTGTGTGATGTATGCCCTAGAAAACAATATTAGTATAGCGCAGTTTGAATTAGATCTTGAGAATGCTGCTTTGGCCGAAAAAGATGCCTTAGGAGGTATGTTGCCAAGAGTTAACGGGTCTATTTCACTGAATGAGAGTAAAGGTTTAATCCTAGATCCTCAAACGCAAACCAATACGATTGGAACCATTTTATCTGGAAGTGCAGGTCTTTCCTTCGGCTATACCATATTCGATGGATTGAGAACGATTAAAAGGGCTCAGCGCGCTCAGCTGAATTCATTAGCTACGCAATATAGAGTTGCGGATTTAAAAGATGATATCAGTCTGGCAGTCGCCAATGCCTATTTGAGAGTAATCTCGAGTAAAGAGTCTTTAAAGGTTGCTCAGGCGCAGTACAAAATCACAGAACAAGATTTAAAACGAACTCAAGAACTCGTAGCTTCAGGGGTAGTTCCTAGGGGCGATTTGTTAGAAATAGAAGCAACTGCAGCGAATCAAGAACAACAGGTTGTTAATGCAGAAAACAGCGTTATTATTTCTCGAATCAATTTGGCACAATTACTTCAAATCACCGATTACGAAAATTTTGATATCGCAGACGAGTCTTTTGAAGTTCCAAGTTCAACCATTCTTGAACAGTCAGCAAAGTCAATATTTAACAAGGCACTTACCTTTAGAAATGATATTCAAGTCTCAAAATTTAATGTGGCTTTAGCACAGCAAGATTACAAATTAGCAAAAGGGCAACTCTACCCAACCTTAAATGCTTTTTTAAATTACAATACGTTTGCGAGCGATCAGTTTCGCTTAGAGCCTAATTCAAATGAAAACCCAGCAGATCCAACCGATGACTTTTCATTGGTTAGACCTGATGTTATTACACAATTATACACCAATGACGGAATCAACTATGGTTTGTCTTTAAACATACCGATATTCAATGGTTTTGCCACTTCAAATAATATAAAAAGGGCAGAGATTAATGTCAAAAGATCTGAGCTTCAGTTCGAACAGGCTAAATTGGATTTAGAAAATACCGTAAACCAGGCTTATGTTGATGTAAAGAGTTTTGCTAAAGCTTATGAAGCAGCACAAAAGACACTTGAAGCAAGAAGACTAGCCTATCAATACGCCAAAGAAAGATTTGATGTAGGTCTGATGAATGCCTTTAATTTTAGTCAAGCACAAGCTAGGCTAGATAACGCTGAAGCCAATGTCATTCGTACCAAGTATGATTATATCTTTAGGCTTAAGGTGTTGGAGTTTTACTTTGGATTACCCTTAGCTGAATTACAATAGTATTTACCATTAGATACGCCCAATGTCATGACGATTCTTTGTTTTGATACTTCAACTAAAAGTTGTTCTATTGGCTTGTTTGACCATAAGCATTTGGTCGACACTGTCGATATTCTAGATGAGAAGTATGTACACAGTGAAAAGTTACATACCGAAATTGAGGGCTTGTTGAAAAAAAATGCTAAGGATATTTCTGATTTAGATGCTGTAGCTATTGGAAAAGGCCCGGGTTCATACACTGGGCTTAGAATAGGAGTTTCTGCGGCAAAAGGAATTTGTTTTGCTTTGGATATTCCCTTAGTTGCCATTGACAGTTTGAAGATATTAGCCCATAGTCAAAAGACTTCAATGAGACAAGAGGCATTGATTTTACCTATGTTTGACGCTAGAAGAGATGAAGTTTTTTTACACCTTTTTGACAAAAGCTTCAATTCGGTGTGGCCAACACGAAGTCAAATTCTTGACGAATCATTTTACAGTGAACTCAAAGCAATTGATAAGCCTATAATCATTTGTGGTGACGCATCGATTAAGGCAGAAGAGTTACTGGGTAATTTTGGACCTTTAGACCAACTTGAGTTTAGACATAATGAACATCCATTAGCGAGTTATATGGGTGAAATTGCCCAAAGGTATTTGCAACAAAATAAGGTTGAAGATTTGGCCTACTTTGAGCCCTTTTATGGCAAAGATTTTCAGGCTATTCCTTCAAAAAAATAAGCTTAATCTGTTTTAAATTCTTCAGACACCATGACCTGATGCGGGAATGGTATTTCTATGCCATTGGCGTCGAAGGCGAGTTTCGTCGCTTCTATAATATGAAATTTTACCGTCCAAAAATCTTCACGTTTGGTCCAATACCTTAGACTCAAATTCACAGAAAAGTCTCCAAGCTCATCGACTACACACATTGGTGCGGGTTCGTCTAAAACCAATTCGTGATTTTCACACAACTCAAGAAGAAGTTCTTTGGCTTTTTTAAGGTCGCTGGTATACCCAATTCCTATTTTAAAATTGTCTCTTCGATTGGCCTCTGAACTGTAATTGACAATGGATCCATTTGATAAAGAGCCATTGGGAATGATTACTTCCTGGTTTCCAAAGGTGTTGAGTTTAGTCGAAAATACGGTGATCTGTTTTACACTTCCCTCTGTGCCCTGAGCAGAAATCCAATCACCCACCTTGAATGGCTTAAAAACCAGAAGTAAAATACCTCCTGCAAAATTCGATAGAGAACCTTGAAGTGCCAGACCAATGGCCAAACCTGCAGCTCCTAAGATTGCAATTAATGAAGATGTTTTCACTCCTAATTGGGTAATTACCGTAACAAAGAGCAGTACTTTAAGCGCATAGTTTATAAAGTCTTGAACGAACTGAACCAAGGTTGGGTCGTAGGTTCTAAGTCTGAAAAATTTAGAAATCCAATGGTTGATAATTTTGATGACCCACCAGCCAATAACAGCTATGAGTAGTCCAAGGAAAATATTGGGTAGAATGATCCAAAGGTATTCTATGGCGAACTCTAAATGTCGTTGATAGTCTTGTAATATTTTTGAGACTTCGTTTTTCATATCAGTTTGAGGTTTTAGCCGTTAGTAGCTACTACTTGTTGAATTTGATCTCCAAGCATATTTTTCAACATGGTTTCAATTCCATTTTTTAAGGTAAAGGTTGAGGACGGACATCCAGCACAAGCACCCTGTAAGAGCACAAAAACTGTTTTGGTTTCAGGCTCGTATTTTTCAAATTGAATATTACCACCATCACTGGCCACAGCAGGTTTCACGTATTCTTCAAGTATGGATATGATATTTTTACCAAGCTCTGTTTCTGCTGAAGGATGCACTGTCGCAGCAGATGGTGTTTCTTGTTCATTATCAGAAGAAAAACTTCCAGGTAATTGATTTTTGGTGTCAACAGCCTCTTGTCCACTGCTTAAAAAATCTTGAATTTGATTTCTTAATTCTACTTGGATTTCAGCCCATTCAATTTCTTTTATTTTCGTTACCGAGATGTAATTTTCATCAAAAAAGACTTGCTTTACAAAAGGCATATTGAAAAGCATTGTAGCAAGTGGAGAATGCTTGGCCTCAGCAGCGGAGGTAAACTCAAATAAATTGGGCACAATTTTTCTATTGGCCACAAACTTCATGACCTCAGGATTTGGGGTGCTCTCTACATAAATCGAAGTAGCTTGTTCTTTTTTGACATCCCCTTCATCTACAACAACTAAGTCGTCATTCAAGTAGTCTACAAGTTTTTGGGCTAATAAATGTTTTACATCATCCCATTCAGCAATATCGTACTTGGCAATGGCGATAAAATCACTCGCGATAAATACTGATTTTACAAAGGGGAGGTAAAACAGTTCAGTCGCCAATGGCGAATTCTTAGCCTCGTCTATATTGTGGTACTCATACTGACCTTTAACCAAAAAATGATTGCTTTCAAATTTCAGTATTTGGGGTTTGTCAGTAGCTTTTACTGTAATTGTGTAATCCATGCTGCAAATTTACATCAAGGGGTGCAAATATGATGCCTATAAACCTCCTATTTAACCTTTGAAATCATTTTTTTGACAATTGTCGACAGAGTTTCCAATTCAAAAAAATACTTGAATATCTTTGCCTTAAACTCCTGCCAAATGAAACGGATATATTTTTTGCTTGTCCTTTGTACGCTTAAAGCTTATC
>Ga0213858_10001093_pt1 | contig 12858 bp, 12 predicted proteins | sample PICome_FD_160122 | JGI IMG/M metagenome (GOLD analysis project Ga0213858, IMG submission 160122) | Coastal seawater microbial communities near Pivers Island, North Carolina, United States - PICO245 | ecosystem: Environmental > Aquatic > Marine > Coastal | place: USA: North Carolina | collected... | reverse complement strand
CCCCTAGGACTAAAACCTAAGGATTTCAAAGACTTACTGATCATGGAGGAAAGTGTTCACGTTAAGATTAGTATATATAAGAATTACTATAATAGAGTATATTTATACATATTTAGTTACTGCGAACACTTTGGATTTTCTTGTAAGACTCTGTAACTAATTTGAACTTATCAGAGTTTCCAGTTGATTGATTATCAGGGTGATAAATTTTAGCGAGCGCTTTATAGGAAGCCTTAACCACCTCCATGGGAGCGCTCTCCATTAAGTGTAGATTTGAGTATGGATTATCGGAAACAGTGGCCTGTCTTGCCTGCCCATCCATAAACTTAGAAGCGATAAATTTTAAATCTGTGGGAAGGCTGTGGATATCTATGTGAGAAGACCATCTGCTGGCAAACGAAACTACATTAACTAGCTGCTTTTTCCGCAGCACCCACGCTCCACGCTTTCTTGAAAACGTGCGTTGATCTAGTGGCAGCGACCTAATGTAGTCTTCTAGTTGTTGGATATTTCTGAACTTAACCCAAATGTTATCTAGTTCAGGATCATATTCAAATTTAACTGGTATTGCATACATTATGGAATTCTTACTAGTTCCTTTCTAATAAATGATCTAGATACCTTTCCACCTTCTACGGAAGAGACTTTAATCTCAATCGGCTGATATGTCATTCTATACATTTTACCTATGTAGTTCCAAGGTAAAACAGCAACTCCAGTGAAATTAACTTTCCCTGATTTAGTCCAAAACTTATCTAAGGACAACCCACTGGAAACCATTACATATATAGTTTTATTATTTGTATCGTTTTGTGTAACTGTGCCTATGAAATTAGTTATTACGTTTTGTTTTTGTTTTGGTCCAGCTTTAAAGGTCTTGATAACCCAATTCTTCCCATCAAAAATAACAGGAGTTTTTGCTTTAAGGGTTATATGCACAGGCGTCTGAGCAGATATGTCTTTAATCCTAAGCATTACTTAGCCCACCGCAGTGCTATTTTTTCAGAATAGATTTCTCCTGGGGGAAACTGCCAAGCAGCATAAGGCCACTCAGTATAAGACGACACTATAGTAACATGCTCACTAGGCTGTCTGTTCTGAACCTGATTAGTTGTAACCTGACCTGTATATAGCCAGCAGTGCTGAATCGTTTTGTAAGGGACGTATGCGTACCCTGATTTGTTAAAGCTTCTGTCCCTGCTGACATATTGAACGTATAAAGCTTTATCCCCTAGCACTGTTGTGTGGGACTTCACTGTAGCTATTAATTCAGTCAGCGTTCCTCGACCACCCCTAGACGCAACCTCAACACCCAGGTTTCTGTTTTCGTTTACCCGAAACAGTTTACCCAAAGTGATTAGCACCTTAGCGTCTATGTCTAGCTGGTCGATTCTTTTAGGCAATTTAAAAAGTTCCGCTTTCGCCACACGCACAGTCTGCCGCAGCCTCTTCGTCGCTCATTCTGCTCATCGGTCCTCCATCCTTCTTCTCCACTTCAATCACAGTGACAGTCCCGCACGCTGGGCAGGACTCGACAACAACCCTGTACCCCGAGACACTCTCAACGCAATCGACCTCACCCGCCCACGCGTACTCAAACTCACAGTCTCTGCACTTCGCCCACTGCATGTTCACATCCACCCCTTGCACGCAACAAAGCGACTCGCGAGGTCTTTCTGTTCTGGTGTCATACCTAATCCAGTATAAGTTCTGAGATCGTAAAGCAGTCTTCTTTAAAGTAAGCTTTCAGTCTTACCTCTGAGTGCTTTGCCAAATGCTTGTTATGGCAGTCCGCGAAGTCAATAACTTCAAGCTTATCTTTATCTTTACCTAGACGAAGACCACGACCAATTCTTTGTAGTGCTCTAATGTGAGATTTCCCACCACCACAAAGAATAACTACATCAATATTTGGAATATCAATGCCAACGTCAAGAATAGTAGATGCAATAAGAACTCGAATTTCTCCAGAGACATATTCTTCAATCGCTCTTTTACGATCTTCATCATTTGAATCACCCCATATAAAGTTGTGAGGTACGAATCCTATCTCTTTCAGTTCTTTTGATAACTCATGCCCATGAGAAATTCTAGACACAAGAAACAATATATTTTTACCTGATCTGTACCGCTTGGCTCCAATGGAAGCGGCTACTCTGTTTCTATATTCGTTGTATATAACTCCCTTGTCATACGCAGTACTGTAGTCCACGTAATTAGGAATATCTGGTTGGTCTATTTGAACTACGTTAATCTCGACAGGGACTGAAAGTCCTGAGTCGATCATCTCTTTGTTTGTAACCTTGTGGCAGACTTCTCCAGTTAGCCCAATCAGCTTAAGGTCTTGCTTGTCACCCCTCTTAAAAGGAGTGCCGCTAAGACCAAACCTGTAGGACGCCAGACAAACTCGACCTACATTCCACAAGCCTTCACTCGCAGCATTGTGGCACTCATCAATAATCATTACATCTACATTCTGTAGAAACTCGATTACGGCCTCTTTTTTCTCCTGAGAGTTTTTAGGCCAAGTACCGTCTTTCTTCTGCTTAGGCGTCAGTCTTCTAGAAAGGGTGTCTGCGCTAGCGATTACAAACTTTTTATCCGAGTCCCACTTAGAAGAAGTGATAATGCCTACCTCTTCAGGGTCAATTCGTTTGCAGTAGCGCTCGTAGGTCTGCCTGACCAGATCCCTACCCTTTACAATAAAAACAGTTTTTAAATCTAAGGCTTTACACAAAGCAATGGCACTCTCTGTCTTACCACTGTTAGTAGCAGCCCAAAGAACTCCACCCTTCTTTTTCAGCATTGCATCTACAGATGCTACCTGATGTGGTCGTAATTCAATACCGTTAAGCTTTATGGTTTTAGCTTTTGGGTAGTCAGATTTAAAACTACGATTATCTTCAATAATTATTTGTAATTCTGGATGGTACTTTTTGTGAAGCTTTACAACTCTCTGTACCAATCCGCTAGGAAATATAGCTTTCTTCTTATTAAAGAGTCTAGTGTAGCCGTCCCACACTTTACGCTTATATGCTTCTGCATATTGATAGCCATTCTTTTTAAATCTAGTAGCTTCGTCTACAATATTAAAATAATATGGTCCAGAGATTCTAGTGTAGTTTGGATAAATTTCTAGTTTTACAGGGTCAGTATACATATTTAACCTTTATTATAATTTAACAGTACCCACCGTTAACAAGCTTGCGTAGGGCTCCTCCAGCAGACCAATTCACATCACAGTTACCGCTAACACCGTCAATGCTTCCGCTACCAGTAAACTGATTGATAGCGTACTCCTCCCATGGGGCAACCTCGTCATCAGGATTACCGTCATAGTCAGCGAGCCACAGAGGACGACTAATTATTTTTTGGATAAACTTATCGTCTGCATGTTTTAGGTATGAGTTAAACGCCCACCTAGCAGTATAGATAATGACTGGATTACTAGTTGTCTGCTCAACAAACTCACACCAGTTAATTACCCAATTAGCATTATAGTTGTAGTCTCCACTAACTCCCTTTTCTACATCCAAAGCGTATGGAAGCGAGCACACGTCAGGGACTACGTAAGAAAGAAAATGTTGGGCCTCTGCCTTTGCATCACTTGAACCGACATCAGTGTCTGGTCTTCCAAAATGGTAAAACCCTACTTCGATATCGTTTTCTCTAGCTCTGATAGCATCTCGTATAAACGCTACGGAATCTCCAGCTTCTGAGCCTTTTTCTCCGTTAACATGAGTCTGCCCTTCAGTTACTTTTCTCCAGGCAAAAGTAACACCAGTTCTAGAAACACGTTCCCAATCGGTGTCTACTTGGTAGGAACTCACGTCAACTCCTAAATCAATAGGAATCCCTAGCGAGTACATCATACATCGGTCTATAATTGGAGAGCCATGATAGGCAATCACAGCCTGCTCTGTCTGGGAGCCAAAGATGCCATCAGCAGAAATGCCTAGGGCGAGTTGGGCACGTCTTACCTCCTGCCCTCTGTCTCCTCTTTTTCTCTCCCAGACATAATCAGAATTACTCATGTTTTGGCTCCAACTAAGTGTTTTTAGTTGGTTGCCATATAACACATCTTAAAGCAAATGTCAAGTTAAGATGCGAACACTCTATTGTATTGTTGGTTACACTTAATAAAAGTTGTGCATTTACTTAGTTGTTTTAAACTAGATGCTCCAACATAAGTACAAGTAGATCTAATACCGCCTAATAAATCTACAACGGTATTATGAACTCTACCTCTATACGGAACTTTAACTATTCTCCCTTCAGAAGCTCTATAGTCTGCAACACCACCGTGGTGTTTTTTCATAGCTTCCTCTGAGGACATTCCATAAAACTTTATATAGCTTGCATCTGCCTCTTCAATAAGCTCACCGCCACCTTCGTCATGCCCAGCGAACATCCCCCCAAGCATTACGAAGTCAGCACCCGCAGCAAAGCCCTTGGCAACGTCCCCAGGGCATGTACAGCCCCCATCAGCTATGATGTGTCCGCCTAAACCATGCGCGGCGTCAGCACACTCTATCGTAGCGCTTAGTTGAGGGTATCCAACTCCAGTTTTTATTCGAGTAGTGCAGACTGACCCAGGACCAATTCCCACTTTAACTATGTCTGCTCCTGACAAAATTAACTCTTGAGTCATATCAGCAGTCACTACATTGCCAGCTATAATAGTTATATCTGGAAACTTAATTCTTGCTTTGGAAACAAAGTCAACGAAATGTTCTGAATACCCATTTGCAACATCAATACACAAGAATTTTAACTTATATTTTTCTATAATGTCGCAGGTTTTAATCCAATCAAAATCTCTAATTCCAGTAGATATTGCAAAATAATCCATAGATTTTTCTAACATACTCAAATATATAGAAAAATCTATATCAGTGTAGTGCTTAGTAAGACATGTAAACATCTTGTGTGGAGACAACGAATTATGCATCTCCATAGTACCAACCCCATCCATGTTCGCTGCCATGATGGGGACGCCACTCCACTTCTTACCTGAATGTTTAAATGTAAATGTTCGATTTAAAAAGACTTCTGCTCTAGATCTAAGCGTACTTCTCTTAGGCCTGATAAGAACGTCAGAGTAATCAAGCTTTAAGTCATCTTCTATACGCACTGAACTACCTCAATAGTTAAAGTCTACAGAATATTTTTTTCCAATATCCTTTTGTAGCTTGTTTAAAGCCCACCGATTTAAGGGTCCAACTCGTAATTGTTTGTCTTCATCCCGATCAATAATCAACCCCCACACACGTATACCACCAGGGGCAGCTTCGTGGGGAGATTTCCACCAAAGAACAATGTTGTCTAAGGCAGACATGCCGTCAAAAAGCTTGTAACAATCAGTAACAAGCTCACTCATGCAGGTATTGAAGACCCCCCTATGACAAGACCCAGGATTGGTCCAACAGGTGAGTTGAGGTAGGTTTGATTCTTTAAGTAAGGTTTTACAGGTTGGGAATATATCTTCTAACTTTATTAAAGCTACTTGAGCCCCAGACCTGCCAGTGACCACTGACATTGTAAACATAGTCTAATCTTTTAAGGTTAACACTAACCCTGTGGTTAAGCCTCCAATTAAAACACCGCCAACAACCCCTAGTGTCACTTTCCACCAGAGCCCGTTGCCTTTGGAGGCTTCTTCTACTTGCTCCTGGCATTCTAGCTCTAATTCGTTGAATGCCTTATCTTTTTCTCTGACGATTGCTTTATGTTCTTCTTTTCTAACAGCTAACTTATCTTCTAATAGCTTTATGTCAGCATTTTTTAGATCTCTTAAAGAGTTAAGCTTAATTTCACACTCACTCTCGCAAAGTTTTATTTTTTTTATAAGTTTTTTAGCAGTATCATTATTCATACACTGCCAATCTTCAGTAGGAGTTACAGTAGTACCTTTCTTTACTAAGAAAATTTTATCTGCATAAGCAGTAAAAGGCATTACAAATATTAACATCCATGTTATTATATATTTCATAAAAGCTCATTTAGCTCGGAATTTATTTCTTCCGAGTCTTCTAGCTGAGTCAGCTTTTTTTCAAGTTCTTCCTTAGCCGCTTCAAGTTTTTCAAGCTTTTTTTCTTGAATACGCTTTTTATCTCTAGTGTTTATTATTTCTAAATCTTTAACTTTACTGTCAGCTTTATCTTCTATATCACCGACAGTATCATCAGATTCTTTTCTGATTTCATAAATTCTTTTAAATAAATTACCAAAAGAAGATCTACCTCTCCTAAAGATAAATAATGCAGAAATTAAAGCAACTAAATAATACCAATATTTTTTTAGCCAAGCAACTACTTTGTTCACGATTCCTCTTCTTCAAGTTTAGAGTCTATAGACTCTTCGATAGTCTTAGACCCCTTCTTGATAAGTTTCTTGGCAGTGGTGTGTATGTAACTAGAAAACGTGCCTGCAAAAAGGCCAAGCAACGCCCCTGCCCCCATCGGAAGCTCAGGTGAGTTCTCTGCCCTAAAAAGGTCTGCTGCGTATAGCTGTAGCTCGTTTAAGAACATCCCTAAGACTGCTCCTAACACTAATGGGAGGGCAAGCTTTAGAGCAGTGCCTTTAGGAGTTTTCCCAAAGTCCCCAAGCAAGGGCTTTACAGCCGCCACTAATCCGTAAATTACACAGCCTAGAACTGCAATTGAAAATATTAAAGGTAACAAGTGTCCAAACATTACGTCTCCGCTTTACTGCCTATGTCTTGGGTTGTATTAAATCCAGCACCACTAAACAAACAGTGGTTGGTAACTAGTAAATACCTAGAATTGGCAACGGTATTTCCGTATCCACCACCAACACCTGAAACTGGAGTTATATCTGTTATACCAAATATATCCTTTTCAGTGGTAGCAGTGGTGTTTGGAAATGCTCTTACGTTATTAAAAAACTGTAAGCTTGCAAAACAATTAGTAGCACTAGGAATAGCAGCAGTGGTGCCTAATGTTGCTAAATCAGAACCTGATGCATTTTCATCGCAGATAAATGTGCTGTTGATTAACTGATTTCCAGAAACCACCCACAGGTAATGAAGGTGCTCACTCGCCACACCATCAGAAACAGTGCTAGGGAACCATAACCTAGCCGCCCCATAAAACGGGTAGGCAGCAACAGGAGCAGCGTCATCTGTAACTATAATATTGCCGCTTAAGTTAAGGTGAGTGTAGATGCCTCTGGTGCTACCAGCCGAACTTCCAGCAATCTGATCCGCAGAAGTGGTAGAGTCTACGTATCCAGTAGCAGGGTTAATTTCTATATTAACTCCTTCAGTGTAGCACTCAACAGTGTTGTTTGAGCACTTTAAGTAGTACCCACCCTTAGGTTGAGTGGCTACGGTATCTGGTGTATTGTAAATCCACTTAGCTACTAAGACACTACCACTTAGTGTGTTGTTAGAAATATCTAAATTTCTAGAAAATTTAGCAACTCTAATACCAACACGGGCATTAAAATCTTGATTACCAGTTGTGTCTGCTGGCGTAGCTAGGCCGCCAATATTTATATTGTTATTATTTATAACAACATTTGAACCTTCACTAGAAGACACTCTTCTTAAATCAATACCACCTACGTACCCTGTAATGCCAGCAGTCCTATCATTAAGGTAATCTACCCCTAGACCTGAAATTTCATCATTTGAGTACTCATCAAAATTTGTGTAAGAATTAACAAAAATATTAATTTTATTACTAGAAGCTATTAAGCTATACCACTCAAAAGTTTCTACGTTTGATGAGTCATAATCTTGCTTGGCAAGAACTGCAAAGTTTCCATTACTCAATCTAATAGTATTAGAATTTAGCATTAGATTTGAAGTCATGGTGTATACAGCAGAAGGAACATTAGTTCTATATGAAGTAAATAAAATTCCATTAGTAACATTGCCTGAATTGGCTGATGTCTTATCAATGATATTATTATTTACTTTAATACTATTAGTTTCTCCTGTAGAAATGCTAATTTTTATAGAATTTAAAGTAGCACCAACACCAGAACACTCACTTATAGTATTTCCACTAACATCTAATTCTAATGCACCGCCGTTAATGTATATAACCGATCCAGTGTTACTGTCATTTGTAATTTCACTAAATTTATTGTTTGATACAGAAACGTACTCTCCAGAGAGCGTAACTATGGCATCATCAGATGCTGAACTAAACTCCATATCAATGTGACTGTTATTAATATAAGTTACATTTTCAACTGTCCAGTAATTGAGATTAGGTAAATCTGCAATAGGACTACAAAACCCTTCAGATAAAAATGCGATTTGACAGCCGTTAATTGAATTTCCTGATATGAAAATATCAGAATATTGCTCAACAGCGTTTGATAGGGTAGACCTTGAGTCGGTGCTTAAATCATCAGCATCAAATGCAGCCACTAAATTTTTAAAAGTATTTTGTCCAGCGTGAAGCTGCCCATTTATGGCAGGGGTTGCCTCATTTCTAAGTATAACAATACCCCTACTACTAGCAGTATATCCGCTAAATAAATTATCATTTATAATAATTTCTAGTAATAAATTAGCAGGAAGAGTGTATACAGAATTTATCGAAGTATAAGTAATTAAAGAAGGCCACCCTAGCTCAACAGACTTACTATTAGCGTAAAATGTGTTTCCAACTACAGAGTTTTTGCCGCCACGAAGTATAATTCCGTAATCATATGAATGAAAACTAGAACCAGTAATACTTAATTGAGAGTTAGATGTCTGAACTAAGCAAGTTCCGTCTCTTGTTAAAGCCTTCTCATGTAATGGAATTCCAGAACCATCACCATAGATGTCACCTATAAAGTTACACCCAGTAACCTTGACCATCTGCCCTGTGTAAGTGGGAGCAACAAAAATCCAACCCCTGTCTTGAGTAGAGGACGTTGCAGTTTGGCGACCTCTGAAGTTGCATCCAGTGAAAAGGATTTCCCCTGGCACCAAAGCGTCAGTACCGCCATAAGCAGAGTTAGCTACAGTAGATCCGTCGATTCGGACGCCTTCTACAAGGCCAACAAACGCTGTCTCAGAAGTCTCTGTTTGGAACGTGCAATTAGTAAACTTAACGTCGTTACAACCGTTAAGCCAAATACCACCGCCCTCAAAGTGGAATATACACCCATCAAATAAAAAGTTTTTATTGTTGTTTGTACTTCCTGCTACAAGTGGAAATTGTATTGCCCAGCTATTTACAAGCTCCGTAGAGGTATTATAAGACCCACCATGTATAAAACAATTCTTAACTGTTAAGTTATTAATTGGGAATAAGCTTAACAAAACTCCAGTTTTACCATCTACATCAGCCGCTGTATCTTCAGCAGCTATAAGTGAGACATCTTCAAACCCAATATCAGTGATATGGGATTCTCCAGAGTACAATGTTGGGTAAAAAACAGAAGTTGCCGGAATGTTAATTACTGTAGACTTTAATCCATCCCCTACAACTTTAGTACCACTCCTCATAGTAAAAACAGTACTTGCATTTAAAGTGTACGTGCCTGCTTTTACATAGATAGTTCCGCGAGAGTCCGCAGAAGATAGATTGGCAACATCAATCAACGCCTGAGTAAGACCAGCATCGCCAATGTAATCTCCAAAGGTGTTGATACCGTCACCAACAGTGACCAGTGCTGTCTTATTAGCCCTAAATCGCTCTTGAATATCATTTGTATAGGTGTTGAATCGTCTGTCGATTCTAGCCCTATAGACTTCGTTAAGGTAGCCAACCTCTTTGTTACCTACATATTGAGTGTCAGCCGTCAGTCTTCTGTAATTTAACTTATAAGTTTCTCCAGAACCTACTATTGCTCCTGCTGCTGGAGAGAACGTAAGGTCATGGAGACTGTCAACAGAAGTTATTGTGTATGTTCCTGCTGCTGCTCCTGTAGTAATAGTAAGGGTGCCTCCCACCATAGACGTATCAAAGTACTGGTCAGTATCTTGAAGCGTAGTAGTGGATCCGGTGGCTGGCCCAGAGATTGTAGTGGTAGAGGTAAGACTCCCATCAGGGAACCTATCGCTCTGCTCCCCGTATTTCATCTCTCTGATGATTGTCCCAAGAGCAATAAGCTGGTCCTCTAAAGTTTTTAGCTTATGCTCTGAACGCTCACCACCAGTAGGCCACTTAACATCCCTGTTAAATACACCTGTAGTGTCTGGGTACTGTTCAGCAACGAATGCAGCAGAACCACCATTATTTCTAGTGAGTAAAGATCTACCTAAGTAGTACTTATTATTTCTAAAATTAGCTTCATCTAGTTGGGTTGGAGAAGTGGTAAACTCTCTTTGGTCTGACGTAAAGTCAGTCAAAGCAAACAGCATTGGCCTGCAATCATGTGATGTGCCTTCTCCTAAAAAATTAGCAGAAGAAACTGGATCAAATATTCTGTCCCCTACACGAACATCAGCCAGTAATGTGCCACCGTTAGTAAACCCAGCAATAACATTATTATCTCTATAATTTAAATTATAGGCAGCGGTATTGACTTTTATATTTGTGTTTTCATCAAAGTCAGTAATACTAAAACTAGACAAATCTAAAAAGTGTCTGGTGTCAGAGCATTCAATAGCAGTTGCATTTTGTGCAGGCTGTCTAATTACAGTAGCCATTCTTCGCTCTAAACTTAAAGAGCCAGTATCAATAACACCAGCAGAAACTGGAACAATAGCTATCGGTATTCTTAAAGTTCTGTTTCCAGTGGTAGGATCATTTACGTCATCAAATCCAGTGTTACTAGATACAATCCTCCAACTACTTGCCTGACGAGTTGGAACATCAATAGTGAATTCTTTGCCTCTAGGGGCAGGGGATGTATCTCCACCACTATCAGTCACTGGAGTGTTCTGGAACGTAGGATCAATAAACACTCTTGAGTCTTTCTTAGAATCAACTAAGTCAAACTCAATCATTAAGTAGTTAGCCTGAGCAGTAGAGTCCAGCCGAATTGACTTTCTGAGATCAGTGTTAGAAGCAAAATCATCTGTTGCTTCCAAGGTGATAAGCTGACCATCGCGATCAACAGCCACACCATTGTGTACAATCACTTCTCTTAAAGAAGTGTCTGTAATATTTATCTCTACTCTAAACCCTTCTAATACAAAGCCGCCCCTATAGTCGCCCGACACAGTTCTGTGGATAAGGTTTTTAACCATGTCCACAGGAAAAGTCTTCATGCCGTATCTGGCATCGTTTACGTCAAGTCGTTCGTTAGGTAGAAGTAGAATTTCCTCAGGCATCTTTTTCCTCTACTTTAGCTTCAATACCAACGGCTTTAATTATGCTGGCAAAATCTGTGATTGTTTCATTGAAAAGAAGTTCTAAGTAATTTCCGGTTAGATATGCCGGATAATCACTAGCGTCTCCTTTAGTGTTAAATTTACCCGAACCAACAACAATCGCAGTCGCTGATGGATGGGCGTGCTTGAATACTGTAGGAGAGGCCAACGTAACCACTGAGCCGTTTCGCTCAGAGTACCTTACGTACTCCTCAACTACACCACCTTCTCTTGCTGGGTGTTGCTGCTGCCCAGAATTAATGTTGGTAATAACACCACCAACATGCTTACCGACAACCCCAGGCTCTGAGTCATCTACCTCTATCCCTGTAGCGTAAATCTTATACGCATCACCGGGAGCAATAGATACTGTAAGAGCAGAGTTTAAAGTGAGAAAGTTATCATTTGCTACAAACTGTATTAATTTAGTTTCTTCTGTGCCAGTTCCCGGCCTGATAACTATAGTAGCGCCCACTAAAGCCTGAAGGTCACCATACTGTTGAAACTCTGCACTAGTATCATAAACTTGAAAAGGGCTAGTAACAGAAACTTGAGTGCCACTCAGAATTAAGTCTTCTAAGTGTATTTCATTTCCTCTGTAACCATAATCAAAATAAAATCCACCTTCAGATGGCATACCCGCTGGGTTCATAACTAATAATTTAGAAACTTCTAAATCTACTGTCGATCCAATTGTATGGCTAAACTGTGGAGGAGTTGTTGGATCGATTGTGAATTGAGTAGCGTCAGGATAGTCAGGTAAAGGATTAGGAATCCTGCCAGTAATCTCCAATCTCTCTTCATTGGATGTACCCCTATCCAGAATCACGTACCACGGATTCTGGGCTGTATCAGGGTACAAGCTCCCATCAGCTATAATAAAGCTGCTACCACCAACATTTAAATCTGCACCTTGTATGGTTTGTTGATAAGGTATTTTATAAAAAGCATCTTTATTATTTGGATCAAATGCAGATGCTAATCTAGTGACGTAAGAAGAAACAAAATTTTGTGCGTTTCCAAAATCGCTTATTAAACTGTAAAGAAATGAACCTGGGAATATAGGCTTACCCGGCTCGCCATCACTAGAATCCTGCCCGGTAGAATCGGCATAGTAGGACTCGTTAGGAGGCGACTGTCTCCAAGTAGCTTGAACTAAGTCAGTATATTGAGTTGGGTTGTCTGGGTTTGGGTGCTTGTACTTTGGAACACCACCATCCTCAACAATATATAGCAGTTCTACATTAATACCGAGCAGGTGACTATTTAATGGTGCCGCCACGTCCAGTATAACAGGATCTAACTCAATCATATCTCCTTTCATATGATTGTTAGACACTGCTGCTGAAAAATTTAATCTGTGAGGAGTAGTAGTAATATCAACAGAAGTGAGACTTAAAGTCTCAGTAGTAGAAAGAGAATTAGTACTCCTTCTACTTATAACGACATCATACGGCTTGACTAGATCAATGAATGGAGAAGCGTCATCCACTTCTAAGTATGTTTGTGTGGGCACTGCTGGTGCGAAGTAATCAACATCGACTATTGCAGTAATTCTTTGCCTTGAAACA
>Ga0213858_10001092_pt1 | contig 12858 bp, 15 predicted proteins | sample PICome_FD_160122 | JGI IMG/M metagenome (GOLD analysis project Ga0213858, IMG submission 160122) | Coastal seawater microbial communities near Pivers Island, North Carolina, United States - PICO245 | ecosystem: Environmental > Aquatic > Marine > Coastal | place: USA: North Carolina | collected... | reverse complement strand
CTCCAGATGTTGGCCCAATTGATCCAAATTTAGATGTTGATTTCTATTTAGAAACTACGCTGTCCGCGCTCACAAAAGTATGGCTGGGAGAGGACAGTGTAAGCGAAGCGATAGCTTCTGATCATTTCATTCTTGCTGGTGAACCAGAGTTGATCAGTACTTTTGAGGAATGGATCGGGACAAGCAATTTCGCCGGAGTGCAAAGTAAAACTGCGTAGTGCGGGCGCTGTCAGAATAAATCACCTTGCCCGACAGCCTGCTGGACATTAGCTACTCAGCCATGGCTAAACCAGTATCCTTCCGCTATTTCAAAACCAGCCCCGAGATCATCCAACATGCCGTTATGCTGTATGCGAGGTTTTCACTTTCACTGAAAAATGTTGAAGAATTCCTGCATTAACGAGGCGTGGATGTGAGCTAAGAGTCCGTTCGGTACTGGTGGCATAGATTGGGTTCTCAGTTCGCAAGTCAGATCAACAAGCGCGGAGCAGGGGGAATGCAGTCCAGTTATTGGAAATGGCACTTCGGATGGAGATTAGATGTAGAAAACCGTTCTTTTTAAAGCGGCCTTTTCAAGCACAAAACCGGAAATCACTTTTCCACGAGCCTGAATAAAATATTTTGTAGACAGTGCTTATCCACTAGCATAGCATTTTTGTGTTTAATAGGGAGACTAAAATGAAATTTGTTACATCAATTTCGACACTAACAGCCGTGCTAATTGCGTCGGTAGCAAATGCAGATAGTCATTGTGCTGATGGCAAGACGCTGAATGATGGAAAATTGACGATCGCAACTGGTAACCCAGCATATTACCCATGGGTGATGGATGATAGCCCAGAAAGCGGTCAAGGTTTTGAAGCAGCAGTTGCTTATGCGGTAGCGAATGCGATGGGGTTTGAAAACGATGATGTAGTTTGGGTGCGTTCGTCATTTGATGAAGCTATTCAGCCAGGGCCCAAAAATTTCGATATGAATATGCAGCAATACTCTATCACTGCAGAGCGTGATGAAGTTGTGGATTTCTCTGATCCTTATTACACGGCGCCAATGGCAGTTCTAGTTTCACCGGGTGCGACCGATACGAACCCAACAATGGAAAGCCTAAAGGGCTTAAAATGGGGTGCGGTTGGTTCCACGACCGCTGTCGCAAAATTACAGAATGTGATTAAACCTGAACAAGAATTGCTTCTGTATGGTGATAACGCAGACGTAAATGCTGCAATGAGCGCCAATCAGATAGATGCTGCATTGTTTGATCTTCCGACGGCGTTGTTTCTGAGTGCCGTAATGATCGAAGGTTCAAAAGTAATTGGCCAATTTGCCGCCGATGAGAGTGATAATCCAGATAATTTTGGTATGCTGATGGAAGATGGAAATCCTTTGAAACCCTGTGTTGATGAAGCTTTGGCTGAATTAAAAGGCAATGGCGCGCTTGCTGCAATAGAGGCAACATGGTTGCAGGATACAACAGGTGTACCTCTCATCAAATAACTGAGAATTGCTTTCATGGCGAAGTCTCGTCGTTCAGAATATGATGCAGCGCAAAAGCGCCGCTCAATAGCCATTGCATCAGCAAGTACCATTTTTGTGGTGCTTGCACTCATTATTCTTGTACCAATGACGCCGGGCTGGGAAAAAGTACAAAAGAGCTTTTTCAATACAGCTGTACTATACAAGTCTTTCCCAAAGCTAATGGAAGCATTTAAAGTCAATGTAATGATATTTGCTTGGTCCGCGCCCGCAATCGCCGTTCTTGGGTTATTGGTAGCTTTGGCCAGGAGCGTGCACTCCCCCGCATTGTTTCCTCTAAAAGTGTTTAGTGCAATTTTCACAGACGTTTTTCGTGGTGTACCTGTTATTCTTACTGTCTATTTGATTGGGTTTGGAATACCAGGGCTAGGACTGCCGCGCCCTTGGAACTCTCCTTATATCTGGGGGTCTGTGGCTTTAGTTCTGACATATTCAGCCTATGTCGCCGAGATTTTTAGATCTGGCATTGAAAGTGTGCATAAAAGCCAGCGGGCTGCAGCACTATCACTTGGCCTAACTGAGCAACAAGCGATGCGTGATGTTGTACTTCCCCAAGCCGTACGTAACGTGATGCCCAGCCAAATGAATATGTTAATTGCACTCCAGAAAGATGTTTCGTTACTTAGTTTTATTGGTCCAGTCGAAATATTCAGACAAGCTGGAGTGTTTAAGTCACTGCTCGCCAATTTTACCCCATATGTTGGAGCCGCCTTAATTTTCTTGGCGATCACTGTGCCGGCAACGCGCTATGCAGACTATTTGATGGCGCGCCAAAACAGAGAACGTCAATGATGTATAAACTTCAACTCAACAATGTAGTAAAAACTTTTGGCGAAAATATCATTTGTGATCGGATCAATATTAGCGCCCGGTCCGGAGAATTAGTTTGCCTGATTGGAGCCTCAGGAGCAGGTAAATCAACTTTACTACGGTGTATTAATCTTCTGGAAACAATAGATGACGGAGAAATTATTCTTGATGGTCAAGATATTGCTGAACCGGGGTTAGACCCTCAGCCTATTCGAGCAAAAGTAGGCATCGTATTTCAAAGTTTTAATCTTTTTCCACACATGGACGCTATATCAAATGTTATGCTTGCACCTCGAAGAGTTCATAAAAAAACTCGCGCTCAATTATTAGAAGAGATTACAGGTTTGTTTGAGCGGTTTGGCTTGAAGGATCAGATGTATAAGTACCCTGATCAACTCTCTGGTGGGCAACAGCAGCGTGTTGCAATTGTTCGCGCTTTAGCCATGAAGCCTGAAGTTATGCTTCTCGATGAAATCACTTCAGCCTTAGACCCACAATTAGTAGGTGAAGTTCTGGAAGTTCTTTTCACATTAAAAGATGAAGGCATGACGATTTTAATGGCAACGCACGAGATGAACTTTGCAAAAAAAGCTGCAGATAAAATTTGTTTCTTGAAAAATGGACAAGTGCTGGAAGAGGGAACTCCTGATTGGATTTTTGGACCCGATGCCAAGCAGGAAACAAAAAGCTTTTTGAGTAGTTTTTGATTCAATGAAAGTATTTAGTTGTTCAACACGTTTCAGTGGTTAACCTGAGTCTCTCATTGCAACGTATTTAATGTGTATAACATTGCCCTCTGTGTGGCGCTGTCAAATTAAACCGCCTTGCCTGATGTCGATAGGGAACGTAGCTGTTTAGCCATGCCTAATCCGTTATCTTTCCGTTATTTCAAAACTAGCCACAAGATCATCCAACTTGCAGTTATGCTGTATGTGAGGTTCCCACTCTCACTGAGAAATGTAGAAGGCCTTCTGCATGTACGGGGCTTGGACGTAAGCTGTGGCTCCATTCGGTTTTGGTGGCAAATGTTCGGCTCTAAATTTGCTAGCCACATCAATCAAAGCTGGGCGTGGGGAATGCGAACCAGTAAGTGGAATTGGCACTTGGCTTCGTTATCGTGGCATAAATCTTATGGATAAGCCTTTTTCAGGTATTCATCCATTGCAGGTTTATAATGTTCAAGTTCATCCCGCACAGGTGAAAAGCTTTGGATACGATCATGGTAGGCTGTTACAGATTGCGGCCATTCAATAACCAGAGAAAGTGCCTCTTCAAATCTGCGTATCCATGCAAAAGTCACCGCAAACCCACAATCACAAAGCCAAAGTTTTGTAGGATCCAATGGACTGTTTTTAAGAAAGACCTCCAAGGATTTCAGATGTTTGGAGATTTCTTGCCCGCCGTGATGCACTGCACCTTTATCTCGGGTTTCATATGCAACTTGAGGGTAAAGTGCACGGACAGCTGGTTCTAGGCGCGTATCATGTAGTCGGCCTTTTTCGCGGGCCTTGGCGCGCAGTTGAACAGTGTCCGGCAACATCGCCACTTCTGGATAAGCTTCGTTTAGGTATTCCGCGATCGCTTCGGAGTCGGCGAGCATAAATCCGTTGTCAATCAATGCGGGAAGATTGCCCGAGGGAACGATTGCTTTGTATTCTGCTGACCCATATCCTCCGGGTGGAAGTAGTTCTTCCCATTCAAGGCCTTTGTTCCGCATCGTAATCCGTAGCTTTGCGCAGTACGTAGCGACGGGTACAGAATATATCTTTAACATGTCGGTCATTTCTAATTTTAGTCAGGCCAACCACAGTCGCGGTTGGCCAAGGTGTGCTTGTTTATTCGAACTCAATTATTCAGACAAAAGTTGCCATTTTTTCCCAAGGTTTTCGAAGAAGCCCTGTTCTTGCTTCAACGTGATCCATGTGTTCACATAGTTGATCCAAACTTGATCAGCTTGCGGCAGCAACATTGCGATAGGTGTTGGCGCGCGTCCTTCAGCCACCGGAACAATCATAAGTTGGTTGTATTTCGCAACCAATTTGTTTGCTTCAACGTTTGATGTGATGTTTGCATCTGCGCGACCCGCCAACACCTCTTGAAAATCACGCGCAGGCGCTTCAACGATGCGGTGATTTGCGTTCGGAAAGAAGTCTTTTACTTGTTTTTCTTGCGTCGTTCCAAGGGTTGCAGCCACAGACACATAGCTTTGGTTCAGGTCATCCCAATCTTGAAAGCGGTCTGCGTTCTTTTTCAAGGTCAGAGGAACTGTTGCAAGGCTGAAATAGCTGTTTGAATATCCCGCAGCCTTTGCACGTTTGGGTGAAACAGAGGCGGAGCCGGTGATGTGGTATTGACCAGAGGTGACGCCGCTAACCAGTGTCTTCCAGTCTGTTGCAACGAATTCAACTTCGACACCCAGATCTGCCGCCAATTGCGTCATGACGTCAATGTCATATCCTGTATAGCTGTTGGTTGCGACATCACGCATCGTCATTGGGTTCCAGTCACCCGTGGTTCCGACTTTTAAAACCCCTGTGGACAGGATTTCTGTCAGCGCAGATTGTGCATTTGCTTGAAGGGTGCTTGCAGCAAGAACTACGCTTGCGGCGACGATTTTAAAAAGTTTCATGGATCTTCCTTATTCAGTGTTTCGATCTATTTAGAGCGAAATGGGCTGTGGCAAACTGGTCGAGCCAGAAAAAGCTTGTTAGATGTCAAACTTAAGCTGTCACGATCTACTAGGAGTAGCATAAGCAATGAGTGCCCTAATATCTATACAAAAAGTGTCAAAAAGGTATGACAGTTTTTTAGCCCTCGATGACGTTTCTCTTGAAGTCAATGCTGGAGAAAAAGTGGTTATCTGTGGTCCCTCGGGTTCTGGCAAATCAACTTTTATTCGGTGTATCAACCGTCTGGAAACGCACGATAATGGTGAAATTTTTGTCGACGGATTGCGATTGAGCAACGATAAACACGTGTTAGACAAAATTCGTGGGCACTGTGGCATGGTATTCCAACAGTTTAACTTGTTCCCACATCTAAGTGTTTTGGAAAATCTTACATTAGGACCGCGACGCGCTCTAGGTTTGGCTGAAAAAACAGCAAATGAACAAGCGATGCGGTATTTGGAGCGGGTGAAAATACCTGACCAAGCGCATAAATTTCCCGGTCAGTTATCAGGTGGTCAACAACAACGCGTCGCTATTGCGCGATCTTTGTGTATGCAACCAAGGATAATGTTGTTTGACGAACCAACTTCTGCATTAGACCCTGAAATGATTGCTGAGGTCCTGGATGTCATGTCGGAATTGGCGAGTGATGGAATGACAATGATTGTTGTGACCCATGAAATGGGGTTTGCTCGTCGCGTTGCAGATAAAATGGTGTTCATGGATCAAGGTCAGATTGTTGAAGTGGGACCGACGGAACAAGTCTTTGAAGCACCAAAATCAGAACGCTTTGCCGCGTTTATCCAGCAGATTTTAAATCATTAAGGGGTAAGAAATGAAACGAAATATACTCCTTTTGTCGAGTGCATTGTTATTATCTGGCTGCTCTGGGAATTGGGGCTGGTATGTTGTTGATCCTCGTACGCCAAACGGACTTGCCAATCTCAAATTTATGATGACTGGTGCCTACAACACCATTTTAATGTCATTAATGGCGATCCTGATTTCTGTGATTGTTGGGCTTTTGATTGCCTTGCCAGGTCTTTCTTCAAAACCTCATTATCGCGCGATAAATCGCACGTATGTAGAGGTTGTCCGTGCAGTGCCGATCCTCGTTTTGATCTTGTGGGTTTACTATGGTTTGCCGCAACTCACAGGTTTGACGTTGAATGTCTTTTGGGCAGGTGTATTTGCACTTGCGTTGTCCGATAGCGCGTTTCAGGCAGAAATTTTCCGTGGTGGGATACAATCAATAGGTCGTGGTCAATACGAAGCGGCGCAGTCCATTTCGTTGAATTATCGTGACACAATGCGTTTTGTCATTCTTCCACAGGCAATTCGTCGTATCCTTCCTGCCTTGGGTAATCAACTGGTTTACATGCTGAAAATGTCCTCTCTTGTCTCTGTCATTGGGATGCAAGAATTAACACGTAAGGCGAATGAATTGGTGGTGACGGAATATCGTCCGCTTGAAATCTACACGATATTGGTTCTGGAATACTTGGTCCTAATCTTGATTGTGTCGGCAGGTGTTCGTTGGTTAGAGCGGCGCATGAATGCGGCGTACTAATCATGATTAGTGATGATCTAACAAAAGGCCAAATTTCACGTCATTTTCGCACTCTGGCTGTTCCTGCCGCATTTGGAATGTTGTTTGCAACGCTTTATAATGTTGTTGATGTTTTCTTTGCAGGCATGTTGGGGACTTATGCCCAAGCGGGGCTTGCCATTGGCTATCAGGCATTTTTCATAATGATGGCTGTGGGCTTTGGACTTGGTTCTGCGCTGAGCGCACTTGTTAGCAATGCCAAAGGACGCAATGACGCATCGGACACACAGAAGCTTTCATATCAAGGGATAAGTTTCGGTGTGTTAGTATCCATTTGCTTGGTTTGCATCGGTTGGTTTACTGGACCATGGTTAATCCACCTAGTGTCCGAAGAGGGAAGCTATCGTGAGGCCGCTTTGGGGTATTTCACGTGGTTGTTGTATGCGTTGCCTGCGTTTTTGCTTGCTTATGGGGCAAACGGTATCCTGCAGGCCAACGGGGATAGTGTTTCACTTCAGCGCGCTTTAACTTTGGCGTTTTTCGCAAACATCGGATTAAACCCGTTATTTATTTTTGGAATACCGAATGTTTGGTCAGGGATGGGGTTTAATGGCATTGCTGCGGCGACTATTGTGTCACAAACTGGTGTCGTGGTCTGTGTGCTGTATCGCGTTTTCAATTTGCCATACATGAAAACTGGAACTCGGGATTTGTTTATTCCTAAATGGATAAGTTTTCTGGAAATCTGCAAACAGTTGCTACCAACCACCGCTGCATTAATGGTTATGTTCTTATCTGGTTTTATCATCCAATTCGCGCTTAAGGGGTTTGGAGGCGAAGCGCTGGCCGCCTATGGTGCAGCATTGCGGATCGAGCAACTGTTGCTCTTACCAATTTTGGGTGTAACGGGCGCGCTTTTGCCAATTGCAGGACAAAATTACGGCGCTGAAAACTACGATCGCGTTCGTGCTGCTGTATGGTTTTGTTGGAAAGTTGGGTTTGTCATGGCCGCAATTGCGTTGCCTATACTGTGGATTGGTAGTGCCACAGCCATGGGTGTATTTACAAACGATCCCAAAGTGATCGCAAATGGCATAAGTTACCTAAGAGTCGATGCGTTGTTATTTCCATTCTACATGATGCTATTTTCGATTAACTCTGTCTTACAGGCTCTCAAACAGCCTGTTTGGACACTTTGGATCAGTCTATATCGACAGGGTTTAGGTGTTGGTTCGTTTGTTTGGATTTTTATCTCCTACTTCAAATTAGGTGTCATAGGCGTTTGGTTTGGCATTGCGGCTGCCGTGTTCACGGGATGGCTACTGGCCCTATTTATAGTTGCAAAAGTGACAAACAGCGCTATCGGTGGGCTTCGCTAAAGCGCCAAGCAAACGGAGGGCCGTGCGTCGTGAAACAATCCAACAATTGGTACCTCGAATTACTTCTTGGTATGCGGGATATGTTGCCAATGTCGGTTGCGGCCGCCACTTATGGCCTTGCCTTTGGGCTTCTTGCGACGCAGTCAGGGTTCAACATATTTCAAACGATCAGCATGAGCGCTTTGGTATTTGGTGGGTCCTCTCAGTTGGTTGCGATGGAGCAATTGTCCATTGGTCTTGGTGCTGCTTCGGCGATATTGGCAGGAAGCGCCCTAAACATGCGGATATTGCTGGTTACAGCAACCATGCGAAACGTGTTGGCCTCGCGTCCATGGTGGCAGGTCGGCTTGGGAACCTTTTTTGCAACCGATGCGTCGGTTGCCTTAATGCAATCCGCAAAACCACGAAACATGACGACAAGTTATTGGTATTTCTTTGGTGGGGGCGCGTCCCTTTATGTCATTTGGATTGCGGTTACAGCCATCGGGGCGATCATTTCAAGCGGCGTCCCCAATCCGCAGGCCATCGGACTTGATTTTGCTATTATTGCGATTTTTGTGGCAACGCTGCCTGGTATGTGGCGAGGCACGAAGGATGTTTTGCCTTGGTTACTTGCAAGTGGCATCGTTTTGATTTGGGGTACGCTTTTCCCTGAATATGCAAGTTGGGGACTAATTGGGGGTGCCGTGATCGGTGCAATTTGCGCAGGTTTGAACAATGAACATTGAAATTTGGATGACCATTATTGGACTTGGTGGTGCCAGTTTTGCCATTCGTCTATCTGGGTATCTTCTGGCCTCTCAAATTCCACAGGACGGGATGTGGGCGCGCGCACTGCAGGCGCTGCCCGGCTGCCTTATTGCGTCTTTGGTATCTTTGATGATGTTAAACGGGACGATGTTAGAATGGATATCAGCTGTGATGGTTTTGGCAATTGCTGCAATTACCCGAAAACCCACTTTGGCTATGTTCGCTGGAATGGTGATTATTGCAGCAATGCGGTTCGCCATAGCCTAGCGCTTACAATAATAATTACGCTTTTATGAATCAGATTAAGCGACACGATTGATCATTCATCCGAAAACTGCATTATCCGACCGCAAGAGTGCGATGGAGAGCAAAAGGCGATGACTAAGATAAATTGGGATGAAAGCGCTGAACTGGACAAATTAGCAGAACTGTCAATCAAGACAGGGGTGGCGTTGCAGCCAGGGCAGGACCTTATCATTACCGCCCCGATTGAGGCCGCGCCACTTGTGCGTAAATTGGCGTATCACGCATACAAAGCGGGTGCAGGCATTGTAACCCCATTTTATACCGACCCAGAGGTGGTTTTGAGCCGTTACAAAAACGCAGACAAAACCTCTTTTGAAAAGGCAACAGATTGGTTGTTTGATGGGATGGCAAATGCGTTTGATAAAAATACTGCCCGTTTGGCGGTTGTTGGGGATGACCCAATGCTATTGGCCGAACAAAATCCGGAAGATGTCGGACAAGCAAATAAAGCCGTTTCAAAGGCCTCATCATCCGTCCGCGAAAGGATCACGCGTTTTGATGTCAATTGGAACATTATTGCATGGCCAGGGACACGGTGGGCCAAACGCGTTTTTCCGGACTTAAGTGATCAAGACGCACAAGTCGCCTTGGCTGATGCAATTTTTGCGGCATCACGTGTCACGATGCCTGATCCAATTTCTGCGTGGGATGCACACAATAGACGTCTTCGGGAACGTACGAATTGGCTGAATACGCAAAATTTTGCAGCCTTGCATTTTTATGGCGATGGTACGGATTTAATGGTCGGGCTTGCTCAGGATCATGAATGGATGGGTGGCGCATCGGTTGCTCGAAATGGCGTTACGTGCAATCCAAACATCCCAACAGAAGAGGTCTTTACGACTCCGCATGCCTCAAACGTGAACGGTCACGTAAAATCAACCAAGCCACTGTCACATCAGGGGACTTTGATCGAAGATATTTCGGTCACATTTAAGGACGGTGTGATTACAGACGCAAGCGCATCTAAAGGAGAAGAGGTCTTCCTAAAATTGCTCGATACGGACGAAGGCGCAAGACGGCTGGGAGAGGTTGCGCTTGTTCCTCATGGCTCTCCGATTTCACAAAGTGGTCTATTATTTTATAACACATTGTTTGATGAAAATGCGGCCTGTCATATTGCGCTTGGACAGTGTTATTCCAAATGCTTCAAGAACGGATCAGAGCTGTCGAATGATGAGGTCGTTGCACGCGGCGGTAACAGCAGCATGATCCATGTAGATTGGATGATCGGATCCGGGGCGATAAATATAGATGGCTTGGATGCCGAAGGAAATAAGATCCCAGTGTTTCGAAATGGCGAGTGGGCCTCGTATGCTGTTTGATTGATTTGAAAAGACTGGCAATTTGGCCAGTCGCATTTCTATCGTATTTATGATTGTTTATACTAATCATAATCTTCTTTTTGATATTTTAGGAAATATTCTAGCTGATCATCATATTCGCATGGATTTACGGTCAGGCATTCTTTATCGCCCGCAAAGTAAATTTTTGGCATATGAGTATACTCCGTGAGTAACTTTAGTATCCTTTGCTCTGTTTCATACGCATGTATTAACCCAATATTGATGTCTATGATTTTAGAGATCGAGTATGGCATAGCGACATTTGTATTGAACCTTTTCTCTACCGATTACGAAGTAATGCCGATTTTAAAAAAATGCTCATTCTCTCCAATGCATTCAATAACATATAAGGAGCCTTCTAATTGAATATTGTTCTTTTAAAGTGAGTGGATTGTGTCTCCAACCCGCTTGATTTGAGCATTCCGCAAACGTTAAATTTGGGTGATATTCATCGCACCACTTATGGCGCTCTAGAACACTGTTTCATCGAGGCAGCAAGAATTAATCTCGTGAGAGTCTAGTGTATAACATAAAGGGATTGCTTTTATTCAACAGGCATCATCACTTCGTTTCGGCGAAGAAAGAATGGCATGAACGGTCCATTGTATGTTGCCTTGATTGGATCGCCGCTTGTCTGCACGCCATCTCGCTTTAAGGCTTCACCCAGTTTGTGAGCATTGCGAAAGAAGTTTTGATCACTTGATCTTCCTGAATATCGCGTCACCGCGTACGTTTGACCTTTCACCATTACAAGCCTGACAGCATCAGATGTTGGGCGTGGGGCATCTTCCATGGTAAATTTGGTGGGAAGAAAAAAACGCATAATGCGATCACCATTTACCTCTAATTGGGTGACAGGTGCGGTCATATCGATTTTAGTCGATTGCGTGACTGGAATTGTCATGGCGACTTTGCTGTTTAGCTCGTTAGCGCCTGAAATATATTTAAATAATAGTGAGAATGCTCTGTTTTCACCGCTACCTTCTAATGTTTCCACCGCCAGTCGGTCTTCATATTTCCGAATTTCATAATCATTTGTCTGCGTTATGATTGTATACTTTGGTTCCTCCAGTGCCATTACTGCTGAACTCCAAATCAATGAAATTGTAGTTATGAGATACTTCAATTTATGCACCTGTAATTCGACTCAACTAAACGGTACGTCATGATGCTGCAACAGTGAGGCTCAAATCGGATACACGATCGTATCGTGTTTCAGCACTTCGACGCGGTGTCGATTGGTGGTCACGTAGATTTGACCTGCTTCCGTCATCTCAGCGTTGGAACTTAGCAATCCAGCGGTTTGTGCAATTTTTATGATCGTGGAAACATCATTTGTACCATGTTTCGCACCGATGTCTCTCATCAACCATTCACGCGCCCAAAAGTTTCTCATGGCCTTCATAGCAGCCTCCCAGAGTGTAGCGGCGTGTGTATTATGTACGCCAGCCAAATACGGTTGGATCATAAGTTATTCGTTAATAGAATTAATCTGGTAAGCGAAAACGAGCGTAAACCTAGCATAACTCTTCGTAGTTATTTCCTATCCAACTTGGTCGCGGCGGGCTGCTGCGACCTTTTTTGTTCGTTTTGCTGAGTTGTGACGTTTTCTACTTAGGTTCATTCTTAAAAATAGATGCGCAGACCGCCAAGGTGAGCGGTTACAAACAACTCTATTGCTCCTGTTATGTTGGCTACGTAAAGAGACTTCGCCTTGGGTTCGTTAAGGGGCGGTCACCCGTTGTATTCAAGTCGCGCGAGACCGCCTCTTTTCCTATTTCTTTTGAAATGGCTGGCGTGTCGCTGACAACTCTGCTTCACATTGTGCTCTCAATATGATTGCTTTGACCATCTTCTGCGTTTCACTGAGTGTGGTCCAATTGCCTTGGTTCCCGCCACACAAAGAGCAATCACAATTATAGTCTTGTTTACGCCCAGCCAAGCCGCTGAACCCATATAAAGGTATCATTCTATTTCCAATCTGGCTTACCATTGACCGTCTTGCGTGTATTTAGGCACAAGCCTTATAGAGCTGTCAGACGTCATAGCATTGGCGAAACTCGTGCGTCAGCTCGCTGGTCAAAACCACTCATTCATACATCGAAGCTGATGCTGGCGATCGGAATATCAATGGTTGAGGTGCGTATAATGGCATCCTGGAGGCCTGTGCTTGTTAATCAGATAGAGTTTGGTCAAGTTTTTGGTACTTTCTGACCTCGGAGTAAGCAGCGACGGCGCAGAGAACTGTTAGCACAATCAATAGCCAATTTCCGCGCCCTTCAAGCAGCGTATATGCACAAACAAGAAAGCCTGCCACGAACATAACGAAGCGATAGATTGAAGGGTTTCGACGACTTGCTTCTCGCGCAGCTTTTCTTTCTGGGCTGCCCGTCAACAATTCTTTCAAAAATTTTGAAGTAGACATGCTTTTTCTTCCGCTAGGTGTACTTTGACATCACATAGACGTAGTGTCGAAGCACAACAATATCGACACTCTACAACTCGAAGCATTGGAC
>Ga0213858_10001091_pt1 | contig 12863 bp, 27 predicted proteins | sample PICome_FD_160122 | JGI IMG/M metagenome (GOLD analysis project Ga0213858, IMG submission 160122) | Coastal seawater microbial communities near Pivers Island, North Carolina, United States - PICO245 | ecosystem: Environmental > Aquatic > Marine > Coastal | place: USA: North Carolina | collected... | reverse complement strand
CTGGTTCAGCAACACCTTACCCTCTGCGTCAGCAGATAGCTGAGACATGTAGAAGATAGCACAGTTATGAGCCTTGGCAATCTGTCGAGCATAGATAGCATTAGCTTTCAGTGCCTCATCAGGTCTAGCAAAGCCACCTGTTCTAGCAAACTTGTCACCCATATCAAGCACCACAATGTCAGGCTTGTATGACTTACACACCGACTCTACCCATGCCATGTCACGATCAGATGCGTCCTTGATCTTGATATTCTTCTTGACCGCATCGTAAACGTCACGTGCTCTGGCAGGATTGTTCTTGACTTCCTGCATTGTCATGCCTGTAGCTGCTGTAAGATACCTAGCACCAACACGGTGAGAGGCTTCCTCATTACATAACACAATACACTTTGCACCCTGATGGGCAAACCCATTGGGAGAGGCAATGAGAGAGGCGTGGAATGAGGTCTTACCTGTGTTAGGTCTAGCACCTATCTCAATCAGGTGTCCTGCATTTACGCCCTCTACCTTACGTGTCAGGCTAGGGATGTTGAATGTCCACTGTGATTCCAAGTCGTTCATGTTGAGCAACGTATCAATCTCAATGTCATCCCACTCAATACGTAGGTCAGGTGTGAAGTCATCTGCATAACGCTCAAGCAAATCACGTAGTGGTTCGAGACTGTTCTTGTCACCGTTCACGTAGTCAAAGCCAAGGTTAGCAATGTCTTCACCCACTACCTGTTGGAACAGTTTGGATAGCACCTCTTGTGCTACGTCACCACCCATAGGTGACTCACGTTTGATCTGGTTGAACAAAGAACCATACGCCTGTTTCTGTGCCGTTGTAAGTGTGGGATTGTTTGACATGAACAATGCCTCAATCTCATCTGGTGTAACTGTACGTTCATAGCGATCCATAGCCTTGTCGATAGCTTGCTTGATCTTACGTACATCTTTACTAAATAATCTGTCAGGGCATTTAGCACCACGATGATCATCGTAGAACTCTCTGTCCATCAAGCTTCGTATTAATGATAATTCCATTTATGTTTCTCCTAGTGTGTTTAAGTTTTCAATGTCGGTAGGATTACGATATTTTAGGTCATCCGTCAAGCGTAATACTTTTACCTTGTTGGCATACCCACGTAACTCTTTTGCAAATTGCAGCGTCTTTGGTAATGCATCGGGGTCAAGTGCAATAATAATCGTATCGAACTGTGATAAATACCTTTTATGTACCTCAGAGAGTGACGTACCCAACACTGCTACCCCGACATATACGCCACTCTCCGAGCATCCAGAACCGCCTGTCGCACCTACAATAGCTGCACTCACACAGTCCTCAACGACTACTGCCGTTGTACCACACCCATGCACATAAGGCAAGGGATTTTTTCCGTATCTTTTCCACTTAGGTAATTTTTTTCCTAGTGCTCTGCCTGTAGCGTCCACCATAATGTTGTTATGGACTACAGGAAATACGACACGATCTTCTTTTACATCATACAACAAGTCCTGTTCCACAGACCACAGTCTCCACTTGTAGCAGAAGTCAGAGATACGAATGTAACTCTTGACTATCCACTCAGGTTTCTGAAAGGGTACTGCTTCTGTTTCTTGTGCAGTGCTACCCAGTGAGTTACGTATGTCATCCGTAGTTAGATGCACACGTGACCCACCAGATACACTGCAACCTGCCTTGTAACAATTCCACATAAGTTGACCCATGTTATTAGTAGCAGTGAACGTCTTAACTCCACCACAAACAGGGCAGTTAGTACGTTTAGTATCACCATTACTAATGTCTAGATCACTTATGTATTGTTTTATATTCATTATATATCACTTTCCATGTTACTCGTTACACTCGATTGTACATATGTATCTCTCTGTGTCAAGGCATTATTTGCACTTTCGTATGTATGTTTCATATATGGTTTCACAGAAGACACATGTGTATGTCCAGTCACTGCCATAATCTGTGGCAAAGGCACACCCTTGTCTACCATCTCTGTTACACCAGTCCTACGTATGTCCATAAGGCGTAGTTCCTCTGACAGTTTAGCCAGTCTCATTACCTTACGTCCAACCTTGGACAGTCTCTCCATAGCATACGGCTCAAACTTACCTGACCTTGGCTTTGGATGTGGTGCTACCCACTGTTGAAAACCAAAGTCAGCTTTCTGTTCTAGCAGCATAGCATTGAGGTTGTCACTGATAGGCAGAAACACCTGTGCTCTACGCTTGCTTTGCTCCAGAGATAGCTGTTGGTTCTTGAGGTCAAGGCAATCCCATGTGAGATTACGCATGTCTCCAAGCCTCTGACACCACTCATATGCCATGTGTACAATCAGTCCTATGTTACGATACTCAAAGTCACTGTACGCCACGTCAAGGAACTTGTTGACTTCGCCATGTGTCCACACAACCTTACGCTGCTGATTTCTCTTGCGTTTGATCTTGGCAAATGGGTTCTGTTCTGCATGTTCCATTTGTATGGCATAGTTGTACACTCTACTGGCACAAGTAGCCGTATGGTTAGCAAAGCTAATACCACGTGACACCCATTCCTCATACGCTGCCTTGGCAATCTTAGGTGTAACATCCTTGTACTTCCTACACCCCATCGTCTGATGTAATATGGTGAGGAAATATCGGTAGTCGATCTTTGTGGATTCACGTAACATATTGAAATCATTAGAAGAATAGTAAAAGTTTATCAGGTCAGTAACCTTGCCGCTTGGCTTGATGTTCACAACCTTTGCCTGTTCCTCTCTCCAATCGTCTATCTGTTTGTTTAACTCCTTTGCAAGCTGTCTACTTACACGTAGATCATTACCTAATTCTTCACGTGACACAACACCTGCGTTGACAAGTTTCTGTGGTGGGTTGAAGCGATACGATGTGTCACCCGAAAGTGACACTCGTTTCTGTACAAATCTAGGCAGTGCTACCATTAAGCAGCTTCCAACTGTGTGAAGCGTTTGTCAGATACCCACTTGGATACCTCTTGCTCACGTGACCACATGCTGATTGCCTGTGTGTCATTGCCAGTGTTACGTAGGTTGAAACCATTACGTTCATCGGCATAGGAAGCGTAGTTAGTAAACGCTGAGTACAATGCCCACTTGTTGTGACCACGTTGTGACGCCTCATGTAGATACAATTGATACATCTTCTCTGCCTTACGGTCAGACTTGATCATCTCGTCAAGCAATGACTTGATATCAACGTACTTCGTAGAAGTCTCAGCCCACACTTGCATCTTTGCTGCCTCTGCATAGAAGTCAGTACGTGCTCGTTGTAGCTCTGATATAAAACTATGCAAAGAAAAACCAGAGGTATTCTTCCTACGTATTTTATCGAACTCTCCACGTATCATTCCATTAGTGCAAAAGAAATCAATAGCACCAAAGTATACTTGGTTACTACATGACCCATCGACACCATGCAAAGCAATGATACGATTGCCTATGCTAGTCTCCATCTTGTCTGTTACAATCGGTACTTGCATGTCAGGCAAGGTAATGTCGAGCATTGACCACGCTCCATTACGTGCAGTAGACCACTTGTAATTGGCGTTCTCAAGATCACCGTCTGTTAACTCCTCTGTAATTGTATCATACATATTACGATAGAAGTCACCGTGTGACGCACACTTGAACCCTTCACCTACGATACCAAGGTAATCGCCAGTGTCTTGATTTATAACATATTTTTTGTCATCCATCTTTGTCGGTTCAAATTCTACATCAAAGTCTAAGTGTGTTGGAATATCAAATGGCATATATTTTCTCCTTTTCATTTGTTATATTGGCAACTGATAATTAGTTATATCACATACCGTTTCCCTGTACTAGTAACGATAAGCTATTTGTAAAAGATGTGTGACCCTAAAGTCACAGTGTGTTCGTAGTGCTTGCTCCAGAAGGGGCGAACATAATTTGCATGGTAGTAGACAGACCCATCGGTATTGTCCTTGATGTATCCACGTACTACGTTGTGTGCAACCAGTTTAGAAAATGCCCATGCTATTTCTTCTTTGGGTGTGTCGGACTTACCGTCACAGTACCAACTAAACTGGCATCTGCCTCTACCTTTTTCAAGACCCTGATACACCACAGAACATGCGTCATCAGGAAACTTGTCACTTGCAACACGATTGAGGACAACGTGAGCCACACCTATCTGGCTTTCCAATGGCTCACTACGTGCCTCATAGTACACGTTGAGTGCAATACATGTAAGCATCTCAGCTATCACTGTTGTATCTCCACCTCTAGACAAGCCACTGTCTCTGACTTGTGTGTTATCATCTTGGCTGCTTTACTCAGTTCAATCTGACACTCTTCCAGTGTGGCATAGTTACCCAACTGGTAGTATTCAACAGACTGTGTACTGAATAGCTGCATCCATATTAATATGTACATCATTACGCTGCCTCCTCTTCAAAACGAAACCATGATGGCACTGGACGGTTAGTCCACTTCATACTGAACCTACGTTGCTTGGTCATGTAGAACTTACGATAGCTATTGATAGGCCAGTTCTCACCACTCTTGAGGTCAGTGTGCTCACTGAAACACTCAGGGTGTGGTGTTATGTCACCTTCGGGTATGTACTGTGCTGCATCTTGCAAGGCAAAGTAATGCTTGTTGGAAGCATGGCGTCTGCCATACCTGTAGCTGTACTCAGCTTGCATGTGGTCAAACAAGGCAAGGCCATAGTTGAAGTTGGCACGAGTTTTAGCTGCCCATATTGTACATGGGTGCTTCTGATGCACTGGCTTGTACAGGTCATGCTTCTCTGCATACTCTGGTGCATGTTGCCATACAGCAGTACATAGCATTTGTGCCTCTTCCAATGGCATCTTGACTATGTGTTTGTCACACAGTTCACGTGAAATCCATTCGGGTGTATAGCTTATTAGAAATCTATTCATGTTATCTCCTTGTATTCATATGTGTAATTGTACTCTGCATCTAGATACATCCACTCTGATTCATAGGCATGATCCCAATTAGTGTAGCATCCATCTTCTAGTTCTTGTGTTGCTCTAATTCTAGCCCAATGATCTAGGCAAGGCTCATGGTTGAGTGGTAGCTCATCTTGAAAGTACACTTCGTACATTAGGGTTTCTCCTTAATCTGTTTGATCTATTGCAACTATATCATAATCTGGGAAAATATCTCTTACATGCTGCTCATTATAAGCCATTACATATAAGTATAAAGCTTCTTCAAGATTAAACTCTACGTAGTATCTATTCATGGTTTCTCCTTTGGTATTGGGTGGTTGCCCCAATCATCGTGTGGATCATCAGGCGGCAACGGTTTCTCCTTGTTGGTCATCATCGTCTTTATACACTACTACACGTACATCAAAGGTCATATCTTCAATAATCACCCTCTCGTCTAGCAAACGTAGCTTTATAGTGTCTCCCTCTTTTGCAAACTTACGTAAGTTCTGAATACTAATACGTTTGTCACCTCTGCCTTTAGCTCTGTAGAAGTTAACAAACGTAGGGCTATCGTTCTCATACAACGCACCCACTGTCATAGATTCACCTGATGCTAAAGTATCATACGTATTCTCTAGCTCTGTTACATAATCAAGAAACTGTTGCACAGTTTTGTTGGCATCTATTATGCTCTTGTTGAGCATGGTCTTAGTTAGTTTTATCTTTGCTTCCATCATTCAATCTCCTTTTAACTGTTTGTATAATTACACCTATTATATACACTTGTAATGTAGTTAAATAAATAACAGGTATATTTATATTATCTTTGTGTATCCCAAATGTTACACCTATAGCTATAATAAATGGCAGTGCCAAGTAACAAGTTATAGGTGCAAACAAATGGAATATCATTGTACTCTAAAGGGTGCTTCGTGTATGTAGTCTATACCTTCATAGCCCTCTAGCTCGTACTCACCGCACTCAATGAAGTCAATGTGTACGGCATCGGGATTAGCCTCACGTGCCATCTTCATGGCAAAGTCAGTGGCAGTATGCCAGTCCTTGATTGATGGGTATAGGTCATCAAGATTGATAGCACTCTTAGTACCGTCAATCTCAACAACTATTTCATAGCCTTTTACTATCATTAGTCTTCCTTCGGTGTGTGATACCACGCCCTTTCATCGTCAGGCATGACATAATTTTGCCAGTGATTAGGATTACCATCTTCACCTATGCGAGGTCTGAAGTCAAACATTTGTTTCAATACATGTGAACCGTCACGTAGTCTACGTAACTTTGATAAATCAATGTCAAATATTTCACTTGCATCTTGTAGTATATCGTCCATTATCTGATATAAATTTAGTAGTTCTACTATCTCGTCACGAGTTAGCCCTGTTTTTAGTGTTACGTTTTTCTTTGGCATTTTTGTACTCCTTTATTATACTCGTTGCAATGTTCTTGTATCGGGTAATGATGAGCACACGCCCATCATCACCGTACACAATATACTTACCTTTATGTTTACCTAGCCACATTGCTCCAACTGTTGCTCCACTTGCTTCAATCTAAGACGCAGTTTACTACGTTCAATCTTCAACTGAGTTGATCCGTTCTGCACCCACTTAGGTTGAATGATACCCACAGATTGCAATACCTTTGACCTGTATGCCACACGTGGCTCATACTCGTTAGTCTCAGAGGCAATCTGTTTGATTGACTTGTTGTTCCAGTGCTCGGCAATGTAATCGTCAAGGTACGAATAGTTGTAGGTGTAGGCTACACACTTCTTCATGTGGAATGTGTGCTCTGCATACAACTCAGGATGCGTAGCTTTAACGATTGGTCGAACTGATTTGAACATTGGGGTAGTCATTTTATATACTCCTTATATAAGTTATTGTGATATTTTACGTGCTAAGTTTTTGTTCTTACGTGCAATTTTACGTAAGCGTTTGTGCTCATCACGCTTTGGTTTCTGTCCAACGTTGGACACTTTCTTGGTGCTTGCAAACTTAATAAAGTTTTGCATCTCGTAACGCATTGTACTTCTCCTTTTTACTAGGCTTGCGTTTCGTGCCCTTCTTAGGTGGCACTACCTGTGGCTGCTTGCGCTGTTCGAGCATAGCTTTCGCCACTGGATTCGTTATATTTCTCTGTTTCAATTTCATCACGTATTCCTTTCAATGCATCTATAAGATGATCCAAACTTGCGGCATAGTTTTTTATGTATGCGGTATCCCATGTGCTTCCATCTTCGGGTATGATAGCAACTTCTTGTATACAAGCTTTGCCATTATACTTAGAACTAGGGCAATCGTAATGTTGTGCAATAGACACTTTTGTACCTTTGTGCCATACATAAACGTTGTTAAATAAATCGTCCATCATAACTTTACCTCGCTATGTTATGTTGTCTGCGCCATGCTACCCAAGTGATAGCTTGCATTTGATAACCTTTGATACCAACTTTGTCGGCAGCTTTGTAGTAAGCATCAGCAATGATGCCATATTCCTTGACACCTACGTTGTTGTTCTTGAGAACTCTACGTAGTCCGTCATGTATGTTCTTGGCATGACCGTCTACAGTTACTACGTCTAGTCCAACTATGTTGGCAAAGAAAGCTGTAGTCTTACGCCCATTGAGTTTAGCCATCAATGCTTTCTTACGAACCATCTTTTGCTCAAGCATATCCCATGCCTTACACTTGTTGGCAGGATAGGCAGACACAGTTACCTCATCTATACTGCAACCATTTGTAAATGCCTCAATCAAATCACGTGCAGACTTGAGATTGACAGACCAACCTAAGTTGGGTGAGAGTGCAGCAATGACACCGACAGTAGTGTTTACACTAATGCCAAATTCTTTGGCAATCTTTGTGGCGTCACGTTTGGCAATGGCATACCATTTCATGCCATGCTCAATTTCATCAGCAGTAGCTGAACGATAAACTTTTAGTATTTGTCTTACAGACATTATGCTTCCTCCGAAAATAATTCATTCCATTCCTCTGGTGTAGAACCAGATATGAGAAACTCACGTTGCTCTGGTGTAAAGTGTGGGAAGGCATCCTGTACCAACGTCATGCTTTCTTCCCAATACTCAAGCTCACCTTGACGTGTAGGCAGTACCATTGAATTATGGTTGCCAGTAATACAGGATTGCTTGTGAACCCTCACAAATCCATCAGCTACATGTTCGATTTCATGAATCATAATAAACTCCGTTTAAAGTGTCCAACATTGGACGGTTTCAATTAATAGTAGTCAGCGTAGTCAGCTTGTTCAAGCCAACGTAGTGCTACGTCTGGTGATGATGCACCAACAGACATACAAATGTCAACAGCTTTCTGCTGTTCTTCACGCTCTCGTACTATTTGACATTCAAGTTCACGCTGCAAATAGTCAACGAGTTCAGCAGTAGGCTGAATAAGACCATGTGGTCGAAAACCATGTACGTCTTTGTACAAATCACTGAAAAATTCGTATTCCATTTTAAACCTCATTGTTAATGTCTACATATGTTATATAACACTTTCACTAATAATTCAAGTGTTATATAACTATGAGACTATTAAAGTTCATCCAGATACATTACCAGATAGTTGATTGCCATTACGATTATGAACACAATTACCATGTGTGGTATTGCAAGTAATGTGTCACTTGTCATGCCGATTAGGACTATTGTCACTAGTGCCATGCCATTCACTAAGAACATTAAAAATGGTATCATTTTTATATCTCCAATATTAGTGACAGCTTACGCTGCCACCTTTTTTGTTAACGCTGCTTTTGACTGTAAGTCAGCAATGATTGTCTCAATGTCAATCTGGTGATCGTTGCAATGTGCAAAGATTGCGTCAACGATTGAGGTACGAGTGTTACCCAGTGAGTATGTACCCTTGTCAACCTCAACCCAACCAGTGTCATTGACTTTGTCAGATTGACCAACGTTGGACACTTTGTCTGCTGCTTCCTTGATGACTTCAGCTTTAGCTGTAGCATCTTTCATTGCTTTCTGCAAAGCAGTAAGTGAAGTGTAGCCTTTCTTAGAGTTCTTAATGAACTCACGGCACTCAACCTCGTTTTCAACGAACCACAATGCCTCTGATCGTCTTCTACGATCAATGTTGTGGATGCCATAGGTAGTGAGTGTCTGACGTGAGATTTGACCACTGTCAAGAGTAGACTGAGCCTTTAGCTCAACAAGTAGCTTACCTAGTCGAGTATCAAAGCCATTAGCTTTGGTTGACTGCTTCACGTTATGTAAGGCAGACCACATTTTACCAAGGGCTTTGCCCTCTTTAACTAGATCATCTAGCTTAGTTCCAACTGAAGTTGACTTGCTAACCTTAACTGATTTTGCCATGTTACTTTCCTTTACTATCTAACATTACATTAAGAGAGTTTTATTTCTCTCACCTTAACAGGAGAGATAAAACTATCTATGTAATATAGTTAGATAAGTAAGGTTGTCAAGTGTGTATTTGTGTGATCCTCTGCGCCTGTCGTTTCCCACGTGACTACAGGTATCTTTGATACCGCAGTTCGTGTGTGAAACTCACGTATATACACGAGGAATGTTACCGTCCAATGTTGGACAGTTGATGTGATCACACTACCCCTATGGGGTATGGTTAAAATGTGCATTGGCACTGTAACACACTCTTGTTTTTGTGATCACATTATTTAGCACACTATTTATAGTGGCAACTGATTGCATAACAGTTGACGAATAGCAGTAAGTGGTTGATATGTTGGAAGTTTTCTCACGCATGGTGGATGTGAGTGTGTGATATGTGTGCACCAAGCGCATGACATGTGTGTGTAAGTGTATGTATGCACGTCAGATGCGTAGGTGGGCAGGGGACAGTGGGGGGTAGTGCGTATATATATACACAGAAATACACAGATCAGGAAAAATGAGTGTTAACCACATTATGTATATACTGGTTTACACGGAACAAGGTTCTGCAAAACACATTAAACTAGGAACGTTGTTCTTAGTATGAGGATAAATGAGGAACAATATTTTTTATTTTACGATAGGGGGTTGACACGAGCCGTGAAATGTGTAAAACTATATATAACTAAACTAAGATTCACTTAAAGTGATTCACTTAAATATTAAATATCCTAAATATAATTATACTTAACTAAGATACATTTAAATGTTACACTATAAGTGAGTAGTGCAATAAATATTTTTGTATTAAAATACAGAAAGTTCTTGACAATGGGTAAAAAATCAGTAAAACTATATACTGACAATGTTCTTGAAGAGTTTTATAAACACGTACTTGACGGTAACATTGAAGATTTACATATTCCCCATAGTGATGTATTCTACGTAAGAGAGGCTGTACAGGCTCACTATGGTAGACCATTTACTTTAGAACATGTAGAGTGGGCAATGCGTATGGAAGGTTGGACAGATGGCAATCCCTGAACGAGTTAAAACTAAAATGAAAGAGGAAGGGTTAAAAGGTGTAAACAAACCCAAACGTACACCTAATCATCCAACTAAGTCTCATTGTGTTATGGCTAAAGAGGGAGACAAGTATAAGTTTATTCGTTTTGGGCAGCAGGGCGTAAAGGGTGCAGGTAAGAATCCTACATCTAAAAAAGATAAAGCACGTAAGAAAAGTTATTATGCGAGACACAATGCACAAGACTCAAGCCCAAGTAAGTTAAGTGCACGTTATTGGAGTCATAAAGTAAAATGGTAAAAGCATTAAGAAGCCTTAGAAAAATTAAAAAAGTTACAGACGAAGTTAAAGAGGGTACACAAAAACTGTTTGCAGATAAGTTTGTAAGTCAACTAGACGAAGGACAAGCACCCTCTCGTGGTACACTTGACGTAGAGGAAGGTAAAGCAGGTACAGTAACTAGAGGTGATTTAAGTGAACCAAGGATGCAAGAGTCTGCTTCAGCAGGTTCTAGAGCACGTGCTGAACTTGTATCTATACTAGAAACAAAAGAAGAAAAAGGTACAATTACAAAAAAAGAACAAGAGCTATTGACTAAACTTAATGCAATGTCAGAAGAGGCAGATGTATCTCGCACAAGAAAAGCAGCAGCCACACGTAGTTCTGATATACGTAAAAGTGAAGGTGTAAGCCTTATGACAGAGGAAGGTATAAAGCGTGTAGGCTCTAAACCTAAATTAAAAGATAGTGACATGTTAATAGGTAATACAGATAATGGTATTACAAAGGACGGTGAGATTATAGGTAATCCCACAGATAACCAAATACAGGCAGTGGTTCGTAATATGAAAGCACGAAAAAGACTTTCTAAAGATGCAAAAGAAAACCTTGCTAAATTAAAACAATTATCACAAAGACAAAAACAAGATAGAGCTATTAGTATTATGGAACGTAATATGATAGACACAGGACCAGATACAACTGGCGGTATAATGGGAAGGGCGAATTAAATGAAGGGACTTACTGGTATAGCAAGACAGGTACGTAAAGTAAAAAAATTAGCAACACCTCCGACAGAAGGGCAGAAAAAAATAGAAACACCTGTAAAAGAACAAAGAGCATATGCTAAAGGTCAGGCAAAAGCTGCAGGTGCTACTTTACTCACAGCAGCAGCAGTAGCTAAAATGACTCTTAGTCAAATGGAAAAAAGATTAGAAGAAGAAGAAAATGCAAAAAATCGTGCTTTGCTTAAAGCAGGTATTGAAAAAGCTGTAGCACAAGCAATGTCTAATGACTCTAAAAAATCTACAGTTAAACCTAAACCTAGACCTCAACAAAAGAAACGTGGTGGAATGATTCGCAGTGGTCACACTGATATGCGTAAAGGCGGTTTGTTTTACAGGTGATAAAGGACGATATACGTAGTTGGTCACGTGAGGTGCTTGAGGTAGCTAACCCTGCACTAAACGGACTACCTGCCTGTCCTTATGCACAGGAAGCATGGAAACAAAACAAAGTAACTGTAGTAGAAACAGATCACATTGGTGTTGAAACCATACTACAAGCTAATGTGTTTAATACAAATAAATATGAATTAGTTGTAGTTGCGTCTTACAAATTTCCTACACCTTATCAGTTTACAGAATTTATCGGGTTCCTTAATGATACGTATACACACAGGGATATACATATCATGGGGTTTCATCCCGAATATGGTGCAGAAGAAGCTGACTTAGATTTTCTGTACGAACATGACTGGACATCTAGTATAGACGAAGAGTACGCCATGATGTTTATCCAGTCTTTATCTCAGGTAGACGATGCAAGTCTAAAGCTTGAGAAACTAGGATACTATAATGTATATCCAGAAGAAGAGTATGAAACTCTTGTACTAGAAAGAAGACAAAGGAGAAACAAACAATGGCAATGAAACCAAGAGCAATGAAAAAGAAACCTATGCGTGGAGGCGGTATGCCAAAGAAACCTATGATGCGTGGTGGTGGTATGACAAAAAAGAAAATGATGCGTGGCGGCATGGCAAAGAAAAAGAAATAAGGAAAACTATTATGAAAAATATATTACTAGCTAGTGCTGTGGTTGCACTTACAGCAACTGCAGCAAATGCCGTTGACGTAGAACTATGGGGTCAGACAGTTTCTGTAGGAGCAGAGTCTGACATTAACTACGTTACAGGTGTAGAAGAGTGGGATTGGACTGCAACACCATATGCAGCATTTACCACATCTGCAGGTATTGGACTATCTGTAGAAACTGAAATCAATATGCGTGAGCTTGACGAAGATATATTTCAAGGTATCGACTGGACTGCAGAGTATGCAGTAAGTGGCGTAACTGTATATACTGAAGTTTCATCAGACAGTGATTGGGAGTTTGGTGACATTACAGTAGGTGCTAAAGTTAAGTTCTGATGTGGTTAGCCATTGTCATGTTTTGCATGACACCTATGGACGCTAAAACGTGTA
>Ga0213858_10001090_pt1 | contig 12865 bp, 8 predicted proteins | sample PICome_FD_160122 | JGI IMG/M metagenome (GOLD analysis project Ga0213858, IMG submission 160122) | Coastal seawater microbial communities near Pivers Island, North Carolina, United States - PICO245 | ecosystem: Environmental > Aquatic > Marine > Coastal | place: USA: North Carolina | collected... | reverse complement strand
AACGACTGGATGGGAAGCAACTGAATTCGCAGTCGATGCGCGTCAGCGAAGAGGAGATGGCAGCGGCAGCGGCAGCGGCTGCCCCGGAATTCCTCGAGACGGTTCGCAAGGTTCGCGACAATGTGATTGAGTTTCAGCGCGCGGTTCTGCCGGCAGACGCTCGTGTTGAGCGACAGTTGGGAGGCGGCCGGGTCGTGCTGCGGCAGCGTCATTTGCCGATGAAGCGAGTTGGTATTTGTGTGCCGGGCGGTGCGGCGGCATACCCGTCAACCGTGTTAATGACGGCAGTGCCGGCGATGACAGCGGGTGTTCCGGAGATTGCCATTGTGGTGCCTCCGACGGACTTTGGGGGATATAACACCGACTTACTGGCGACGTGCCACGAGATTGGTGTGACGGAGATTTATCGCATTGGGGGGGCTCAGGCTGTCGCCGCACTCGCGTATGGAGTCGAGGGGATCGCACGTGTTGACAAGATTGTTGGTCCGGGCAATCTGTTTGTGGCGCTCGCCAAACAGTTTGTTTTCGGCGACGTCGATATCGACAGTATTGCGGGGCCCAGCGAGGTCGTTGTCCTTGCTGACAGCTCGGCTGATCCTCAGTTTGTTGCGGCGGATTTAATTTCGCAGGCGGAGCACAGTCCCGGGTCCGGCGTCCTGATTACGTGGCATGAGCCATTGGTCGCGGAGGTCCTGTCAGCGCTCGAGAAGCAGCTGGAAGAGCTGGACCGGGGGGGGCTGGCGCGGCAGTCACTGGAAGCATATGGAGCGATGATTGTGGCTCGCGATCAGCAGCATGCGTCCGAGTTGACGGACCTGCTGGCTCCGGAACATCTGCACATTTCCATGGACGATGCGGAGTCGATGCTGCAGATGGTGCAGAATGCGGGTGCGGTTTTCATGGGCCACTTCACGCCCGTCGCACTTGGGGACTACATTGCCGGGCCATCTCATGTTTTGCCGACCGGTGGGACCGCGCGATTTGCCAATGGTCTGGCGTCGGCTGATTTTTTGAAACGCAGTTCTGTGATTGAATATGATCAGCAGTCACTGCGTGCGGAATCGGATTCGGTCCGTCTGCTGGCCTCCAAAGAGGGATTGACCGCTCACAGTGCCAGTGTCGATATCCGATTGCGGTGAGCTGACCGAATTCAGAAACGGAGATGCTCATGCAGATGCGACGTCTGGGAAATACTTCACTGCAAATTTCTGCGGTTGCGCTCGGGTGCTGGCCAATTTCCGGGATTACAAGTCCGGATGTGAATCCGGACGACAGTCAGCGCACACTGGCGGCGGCCGCTGATGCAGGAATCAATTTCTTTGACACAGCTTGTGCGTACGGCATCAGCGAAGGGCTGCTGGGGGATTTTCTGGCACGGTCGCCGCAACTGTCCACGTCAGCAGTGATTGCCAGCAAAGGCGGACTGGAGCGGGACGAATCGGGCATGCATCATCGGGCACGACCAGAGGATCTGCACCGGCAGTGCCGTCAATCACTGCGGCTCCTTCGTCGTGAACAGATTGAGTTGTATTACCTGCATGCGGCAGACCCGGACGTGCCAGTCGAGGAGTCTGCGGGAGCGATCCATGAGTTGGTGGAACAGGGGTTAATCGTCGCCGCCGGCGCTTCCAATCTCAGCCTCGATCAATTGCAACGGTTCCATGCGATTTGTCCTCTGCAGGCTGTACAGCCTGCGTACAACATGTTGCAGCGGGAGATTGAGCGGGAGATGTTGCCCTGGTGTTTGAGTCAGCAGATTTCCGCGTGTGTCTACTGGCCACTGCTGAAGGGACTGCTTGCCGGTCGACTGACTCGGGATCATGTATTCGCCTCCAACGACAGTCGTCCCGGGTATCCCATGTTTCAGGGTGAAGAATGGCAGAAAAATCATGATCTGCTGGATCGGCTGCGGCCGATGGCTGAGGGGCTGGGTGTCTCGCTGACAACACTCGTGGTTGCGTGGACGATCGGTCAGGAGGGGATTACATCTGCCCTGTGCGGTGCAAAACGTGACTGGCAGATTAACGAGTCGGCTGCTGCCGGAAATCTGGTTCTTAGTGCCGAACTGAATCAGCAGATTGAGTTAGCCCTGCAGGAACGCGGGGCTGCCGTGACTCGACCGGCGGTCTAACCGGGCTGTCCAGGCAAAGGCATCAGGAAGAAATTGGCCAGCAGGCAATTTCAGCAAAACAGCAGAAGTGGAAAACAAATGTTGCACTTTTTGATCACCAATGATGACGGATTTGACGCGCCCGGGCTGGTGGCTTTGTATCGAGCTTTGCAGCCACTGGGGCAAGTCACCGTGGTTGCACCGGCGGAATGCCACAGTTCCCGCGGGCACGCTGTCGACACGAAGAATGCGATTCGATTGACCAGCCATGATTCACCGGAGATGGGGCGAATCCATGTGGTTCATTCGTCTCCGGCCGACTGCATTCGCGTTGCGCTCGGGCACTTGCTGCCGGAGCCTCCGGACATCGTGGTTGCCGGGATCAACCCTGGGGCCAATCTGGGAGTGGATTTGTTTTATTCGGGGACTGCCGCCGCAGCACGCGAAGCCACGATCATGGGAGTGCCCTCCATCGCGGTGTCTCGGCTGTTTGTTGGGAATGCCGAGATCGACTGGGAAACACTCGGACGGGAAGTGACGCGAGTGGTCCAACTGTTAATCTCGGCAGAGTATCAACTTCCTGAACGGCATTTCTGGAATGTCAATTTCCCTGCGCCCGTGAACGGTTCTTATCCCGACAGGGTCACGTTTGCTCCTCAGGGTGTGCTGCCTCATTCGGTGCGTTTCGAAGTTCGTGAATCTGATGGTGAGGGACAGTTGCTGCATTACAGTGGGGCCTATCGAGACCGTGGCGTTCAGGAGGACTGTGATTCGAAGAGTGTGTTTGCGGGATGTCTGACGGCTACGCCGACAGGACCATCTCTGACATCCGGACGGGATGATCTGATTCACACGCAAACTTCGCTGCCTTCTGTAAGCTGTGCGGATTGACACTGGGAGAGGCAGTTGTCAGGATTGCAGAGCAGAAAAGATCACCAGTGAATTTCCCGCCTGCAGCAGCGTTTTTTTTGAAGCAGTACGCCCGTTGGTTGTTGATTTTCGGGGTATCGCTGATGAAACGTGTCGGATCGGTATCAGTCCGGCTGGTCAGCAACACAGGTCTAAAACAGTTGTGATCGGAATTCGGGCGTTTGACTGATGACGGCAGCGTCGACGAACTCTGCACGTGAGATACTTCAGCCTGAAATTGGGCTGTCTAAAATCGTTCAGGCCGGAATCGTGGCAAGCCGCGACATGGCCACCTGTTCCCTGCGGGACACAATCAGACATGTATGAACATTTGACGGTTCTGAGTGGCAGAGCAAACCGAGAGTTGTCAGGGGAAATCGCGGCATTCCTTGGGATTCCGCTGGGACATGTGGATGTCGGCAGCTTTCCGGACGGGGAAACCAGCGTGAAGCTGAATCAGAATATTCGCGGTTGCGATGTATTCATCATTCAGCCCACATGCCCTCCGGTGAATGACAATCTGTTTGAGCTGCTGGTTCTGATTGATGCCTGTCGGCGTGCCAGCGCGGCTCGCATCACGGCGGTGATTCCGTACTTCGGCTATGCCCGGCAGGACCGCAAGGATTCCGGTCGGGTTCCGATCACGGCCAAGCTGGTTGCCAATCTGATTGTCGAAGCGGGGGCTCACCGTGTCCTGACGATGGACCTGCATGCAGCGCAGATTCAGGGGTTCTTTGACGTTCCGGTGGACCATCTGTACGCGGCTCCGATTCTGGACCGTCATTTTGCTTCGCTGGCGATTCCTCAGGATGAACTGGTTGTGATCAGTCCGGATGAAGGCAGCATCAAACGCACGCTGCAGCACCAGGAAAATCTTGGTGGCAGTCTGGCGATTGTGGACAAGCGACGTGCCAGCGCTCTGGAGACACGTCAGGCCAATCTGATTGGCGGCCCGATTGAGGGTAAGACGGCACTGATCTTCGACGACATGATTACTACGGCCGGTTCGATTTGCGGTGCGGTTGATGTGGTTCGTGCCCATGGTGCTCGCAGAATCTTCCTCGGAGCAACGCATGCTGTATTCTGCGGTCCGGCCGTAGACCGGCTGGAAAAGGCAAATGTCGATGGGATCGTCGTCACAAATTCGTGTCCGGTCCCCGATGCTGATCGACTGCCAAATCTGCGCCGTATTTCGATCGCTGATCTGCTCGGCGAGGCGATTCGTCGTGTGCACCGTAACGAATCTGTCAGTTACCTGTTCGACTGAGTTGGCAGTGACTGTTTTGCTGCGCCCGCGATCAGCCCGATGCTGCACAGACTGACCAGCATGCTGGTGCCGCCGTAGCTCAGGAACGGATGCGGAACTCCCTTGGGAGGAACCATTGCCGTCACCACTGCAATGTTGGCCATGGCCTGCAGCACCAGTTGGTACAGCATTGTCATTCCGAGAGCCCATGAAAAACTGTTTCTCGGCAGCTGCTCCAGCAGGGCTCTGCCGGTCCAGAAGATAGCCAGCCACATCAGGCAGACAAAAAGAGAGCCGGCCAGTCCCAGTTCTTCACCGATCACTGCAAAGATGAAGTCGGTATTGGCTTCGGGCAGGTAGCTGAGTTTTTGCCAGCCATTGCCGATGCCTGTTCCGGAGAGTCCGCCGGAGCCGAATGCCATCAGTGATTGCCTGACCTGCCATGGAGCAAGACTGAAGTCCTGCCATGTCGCGAAGAAGCCCTCGATCCGACGCAATTGATAAGGTTTCAACAGCAGAAACAGTGTGCCGCAGGGAAGCAGAGCGATTCCGCAGATCGCAAACTTCCACAGCGGCCAGCCGGCAAAATACAGGGCCAGCGAATAGGCCAGCAGCAGAAACAAAGTCGCACCAAGATCAGGTTCGAACGCGACCAGTGGCAACGTGAGGATGAGTGGAGTCAGGACTTTCAGACTTGTGATCAGCCCGCTGCCATCATGGGATCGATATCGTTGCACAAGCGAGACGCCAAGGACGGGAAGGATGATGCGGCCCAATTCAGATGGCTGCACAGAGATGCCCGCGAAACGCAGCCAGCGGCTTGCGCCGTTAATGCGTGTGCCAACGTTCGGCATCAGAACTGCTGTCAGCAGAACGAGCAGAAATCCCCACGCAATCAGTGAGTACTTCCGCAGCAAACGCGGCGAAATCAGAGACATCTGCCAGCCGGCGAAAGCACCAATCAACAGCCATGAAACCTGCTTCGCGAAGAAATTCCATTCGGGGCTGCCGGGGCGCGACGACTGGCTGGCGCTGAAGACCATTTGTACTCCCAGGCACAGAAGTACGCTGACAAGTGCGATCAAAAAACCTGGCGTTTGGAAGGTCTCTTTCCGGGAAAAAAAAGAGTTTCGAATTTTCCCTTCAGATTGCATAACAAACTTCCCGCTGACAATTGCGAAACGATAGTGGAATGTCCTAACCTCCGTTCAGCAGGGAGGCGACCTCTCACATTTCGGTGTTGAGGGGACGGACACGGAGGTCCATTTGCTTTGTCGCTTAAACAGCAGCCTCAGGGTCATGAAGATCCTGAGGCTGCTGTTTTTTTGGATCCCCGGAATCCCGCCTCCAGCGATTGCCTGGAACGTTGTCTGTTGATCGTGTCTGCACAACGCAGTGACGCTGCTGCACAGCGCGGCTCGTGTCAGTTTGATTCCTCCACAACGGGATTGGACAGGCTTCCAAGGCCATCGATTTCGATTGTGACGGTGTCACCTGCCTGCAGAAACCGAGGCGGATTCTGTGCAAATCCAACTCCGTGAGGCGTTCCTGTGAGGATCACCGTTCCGGGATCCAGTACCGTACTGCCACTCAGAAATTCGATCAGGGTGGGAACGTCGAAGATCATGTCATCGGTGTTCCAGTCCTGCATGGCCTCTCCATTCAGGAGGGTTCGAATTCCCAGCGAGTTTGGGTTTGAAACTTCATCCCGAGTGACAAGTGCCGGGCCCAGCGGACAGAACGTTGCAAACGTCTTGCCGCGACACCACTGGCCGCCGCCACCATTTTTTTGCCAGTCCCTGGCACTGACATCATTCGCACAGGTGTAGCCAAAGACGTAATCCAGCGCCTCAGCGGCAACCACATTGTGGCAGCGGCGACCAATCACGACAGCCAGCTCACACTCGTAATCCACCATGTCGCTCCTCAGGTGCCTGGGCAGAACGATCGGGCCGCCCGGCGATTGCACTGTCGATGGCATCTTCATGAACAAAACCGGATGCTCCGGAATCGCCTGACCGCCCTCCTCGGCATGCCGACGGTAATTCAGTCCGATGCAGAGGATGGCCGCCGGCTGCAGCGGAGCCAGCAGTTCCCCGTCAGTGACTCGTTCTCCTGTTGGTTGAAAGCCCTGCGTCAGATCTCCTGTGAGTGCTTCGTAGCCCCCATCCTCTGTGGGTTGAGCGTGCTGGATCCGGCCTGAGGCTGTTTGGATACGGCAGATTTTCATACCGATGTTCCTTCGGGAAAACGCGGACAATCGCTGAGAAGTAAATTGCAACTGAGTACTCGACCTATCGGCGATTCCTCGCTGTGACAGCCAAAGTCGTCTCTCGCATGTCCCTGATTTCCGCGGAATCCGGCAGGGTTTTCTAAGAATCAGGGTCTTGCGGAGAAGTTAAGAGCCACGCGTGAGGCGACTTTTCTTCGGTTTTCTCGAATCGACGGTGTCTGATTATCAGTTGAAGGGTGTTGATTATCAGCGGTCGGGTTGATACTTTTCGGAAAACTGGCGTGGTTCTTTGCGTCAGGGAGTCCATCAGCGGGACAGTCGCAGAGCGGGAGTTCAGAGGGTCGTTATGAGTGTGTCGTCTGAAGTTTTTGAGACATCTGACGTTGTCAGGCTACTGGACGAGTTGATTGGCAGCAGTCAGCTGAGACCGGGTGATCGGCTGCCATCGATCCGTGAACTGGCCGATCGATTTGGTGTGAAAGCCGGGCTTGTACGAGATGGTCTGCTGACCGCTCAGGCTCGGGGCATGGTGCGGATTCTTCCTCGAGTTGGCGCGATTGTCGAGTCGACTGAGGAGGCAGAATCACAGGGCCGGCGTCCAGCCGCTGCCGATTTGGGGGAAGCCTTTTCTGATTTGGTGGGGCAGTCCGACAGGAATCTGTTCCACATTCTGGAGACCCGGGAAGCGCTTGAATTAAGCATGACTGCAAAAGCGACTCAGCGACGCGAACTGTCAGAGTTATACCGGTTGCGAGAGATTCTGGCTGCGATGGTGCAGCTTCCACCGGAGGGTTGTTGCGAGCGATACGCAGAGTTGGACGTGGAGTTTCATCTGGAGATCGGGCGGCTGTCCGGTAATTCGGTCATGCAGACGTTATTGCGGAGTCTGCTGGTTGATGTGAGGCCGCATTTGGATCGCATTCAATGGTCTGATGACCGTCGCGTCCGGGCGAATGAATCTCACGCTCGAATTTACTCCGCGCTGGCGGCCGGCGATGCTGACGCGGCCGAATCAGAAATGCGGCTGCATATCCGCGAAGCCTACGACAGCCTGCTGGACCAGATGCGAATTCCTCCGCAGCCGACTGCAGATTCGCGAGGGAGTGCAGGGGAATGAACGGCATGATTCTTCGTCCGATCAGTACGGCCGTCTTTGGCTTCATCTCTTTTCTCGGGGCGTTGAATGTCGCTTCCGGAGTTGAGGAGCAATCCGCCGATGCTGAAGACGGTTTGACGTTCTTTTCGGAGCAGGTTTTGCCGATCCTGGAGGAGCACTGTTATTCGTGCCACAGCCACGAGGCTGAGCGGGCAAAGGGTGGCCTGGTGCTCGATTCCAGAGCAGGCTGGGAGCAGGGTGGTTCTGAGGGACCAGCGGTTATTCGCGGGCGTCCGGACGAGAGTCTGTTGATGCAGGCGGTTCGTTACGAGGGCTACGAGATGCCTCCGGATGGCCAGTTGTCAGCGGCTGAAATCAGCCTTCTGGAACGCTGGATCGCGTCGGGGGCTCCAGATGATCGGGAAAGCCAGGCACCGGTTCGTGATCCGGCCAGTTTGTGGGCGCTGCAACCACTATTGGTTTCGCCGCCTCCCGAAACCTCGCAGCCGGACTGGATACGTGATGAGCTTGATGCATTTGTGCTTTCGCAGCTGGAACAGCACGGGTTATCTCCGGCAACAGATGCTGAGCGACATGTGCTGTTGCGGCGGGTCACGTTTGATCTCACCGGTTTGCCACCAACGGTTGCAGAAATCGAGTCATTCGTCAGTGATCAAGCACCCGACGCTTACATAAAAGTGGTGGATCGACTGCTGGACTCAGCCGGGTTCGGCGATCACTGGGCAAGGCACTGGTTTGATCTTTCCTGTTACGCTGATCTGGCAGACATCCAGGGAAATGTTCTGATTCGAGATGCGTGGCGATACCGCGATTATGTGATCGAATCAATGAATGCCGATGTTCCGTTCGACACGATGATTCTGGAGCAAATTGCCGGTGACTTACTTCCCTGGGAAACGGTTGAGCAGCGGCGTCGTCAGATCATTGCAACGGGTTTTCTGGCGATTGGTCCATGGACTCTGCAGAACTACATCAAGAAACAGCTTGATGCTGATGTGGTGGATCACCAGATCGATCGAATCGGACGAATATTTCTGGGGCAGACGCTGTCGTGTGCTCGCTGTCATGATCACAAGTTTGACCCGATTCCGACGGCTGACTATCACGCGCTGGCGGGAATTTTCCACAGCACACGGACGACCAGCTACGATGGTCCGGGCGTCTGGAGCGTGATCAACGAGACCGCACTTCCGTCCCTGAATCAGACAGAAGAAGAGCGACAGAAAAGAACTGCAGTTCAGCAGGACTTACAGGGACAGCAGGCTGAGTTGCAGCAGCGTTTGACCGGCCTGCTCATGGAGATTCCGGGGACGACAGATGCGAACTGGCTGATCAGTTCGCCCCTGGCGGCCAATGAGACGGATCAGCAGTATGAATTGAGTTTTCGAGCGGGGCCAAGTGTCTGGGCTGGAGCAAGTCAGGCAACGGCTGCCGGCGACGGTTTGCGGATTGATCTACTGCGTCCGGACGGGACTGTTTTCCGGACGTGGGTGCACGAGCCGCTGATTTGGTCGGGGGAAGCGAACGCTCAGGTCCTGCAGCCGGTGCTCTTTTCGTATCAGGGGGAGGGCAGCGGTCCGTTAAGGATTCGTCTGACAAGTTCGAAGCCCGGGAGTGGTCGCTTCGGCGGTGCCGTTGATGATCTCCGAATTCGCTCGGCAGCAGCTATTGTGTTTGAGGAGGATTTTTCCGGTTTGCGGCCCGGCAGTATCCGCGGCACTCAGGCCGCAACAGGGCTGACAGTTCTGGCTCAGGCATCCGTACCCGGCTGGGAAGGCGGCGGTATCAACTTCACGCATGCTGTTGACCTCGGTGACGGGAACTATGCCGTGCAGTTTTTTGGTGGAACGCTTCGCGGACTGGAGAATGCCAGGGCACAGACGGACGCTGAGCGGGACGCGCTGGCGAAAGCGAAGGCGACCAGCGGCCAATTGAAGAAGGTGCACTCCCAACTGGAGCAGCTTGAGCAGCAGGAGCGGCCGCAGTATGCACTGGCGGTTCAGGATATCGCGCAACCGGCAGACAGTCCGATTTATCGTCGCGGGAACTGGCAGTCTCCCGGAGAGATTGTTGCTCGCGGTTTTCCTGCGGCAATTCCGGTGTCGCGATCCCATTCGATTTCGTCCGCCGTCAGTGGTCGCGAGCAGTTGGCATACTGGTTGACTGATCCTGGGAATCCCCTGACACCACGAGTGCTGGTCAATCGCATCTGGCACCATCTGTTTGGCAGCGGTTTGGTAAAGAGCGTGGATTACTTTGGCGTTCACGGTGAGCGTCCGAGTCATCCGGAGCTCCTTGATTTTCTGGCGAGTCGGATGTGTGGCGAGGATCGGTGGTCGTTAAAGGCAACAATCCGCCGGATGGTGCTGTCACGAACCTATCAGATGTCGGCGGCGGCTAATCCGGCGGCAGCGACAATTGATCCGGAGAATCGATTGTTGTGGCGGATGCCGCGTCGTCGGCTGGCAGCCGAAGCGATCCGGGATGCGATGCTGGCGGTCAGCGGGCAGCTCGATCCGGCTCGAGGCGGTCCGTCGCTGGGACTGGAATTACCGGGGAACATTTCCGGGGCGGGCGGAAATGTGAATCCCGCCAACTGGGGTGGGAAGATCTCCGACCTTGTGCGTCACCGCCGCACGGTGTATCTGCCATTGCGGCGGGAGCGTCCGCAGGGTGAACTGGAGATACTCTCCGTTTTTGACTTCCCGCATCCCAGTGATATTACGGGGGCCCGTTCGCAGACGACTGTGGCGACACAGGCTTTGTTCCTTCTGAACTCCGGTTTTGTCAAAGAGCAGGCAGCGGAGTTCGCGAAGCGGCTGCAGCGAGACTATCCGGACAACGACCAGACCCGCATTCAGGGGTTGTATCTGCTGGCACTTGGGCGTCCTGCCGATGGTGTTGAGATGGAGCAGGCGTTGGGTTTTCTTGCGGCAGATGGGCAGGAGGGCGCACAGGCGGCCGAGGCCGCATGGACGGAGCTGTGTCACGCGGTGCTGGGATCGAACAGTTTCCTTTTTTGTGAGTAGTCAACGATGGACAGGAACAACCAGCGCGCGTTGAATCGACGACATCTGCTGCGTTCCGGCGGAGGCTTCGGTTCGTTGGCTGTGGCGGCGTTGATGCAGGAAGCAGGGCGTGCGAGAGAGTTACCGGAAACACGTCGGTCACCGCTGTCAGCGCGCAGCACACATTTTCCTCCGCGGGCGAAGCGTGTGATTTTTCTGTTCATGTCCGGCGGACCATCCCAGATGGATCTGTTCGATTACAAGCCTCAGCTGGCCGCTCGCGCCGGTCAGGCAATTCCCTACAAGCTGCCTGGAAATGAAGCAACGGTAGGCCTGGACAATACGACACTGCTGGGACCGACAGCGGAATTCCGGCATGCCGGTGAGAGTGGACTGTTCATGAGCAGGCTGCTGCCGCAGACGGCGGCTGTTGCTGACGAGTTATGTGTACTGCGTGCAGTGCAGGCTGACAGCCCCAATCATCCGGTTGCGATTCAGCAGCTGCACACCGGAAATCTGTTTGATGTTGTTCCTGCGATGGGATCATGGCTTTCGTGGGGCCTGGGGACAGAGAATCAGCAGTTGCCCGGTTACATCACGATTTTGCCTCAGGAGGGCGAACGCAACTACAGCAGTGCATTCCTGCCCGCGATACATCAGGGGACAGCAATTCAGAACGTGGTTTCCGCTCCTGACAAGTCGCCGATCCGCCATCTGTCCGATTCCACAGTTCCGCAGTCAGTGCAGCGAAGGAGGATTGATCTGATTCAGCAGATGAATCGTCGCCAGCTGCAGAGACTGCAGGCGGATCAGCAGATGGAGGGGGTCGTCGAGTCCTGGGAACTGGCGTTTCGCATGCAGGCGGAGACACCTGCGCTGGTGGGTTTTTCTGACGAGACCAAAGAGACGCTGGATCTGTACGGAATTGATGCACAGCCCACGGATACATTTGGCCGGCAGTGTCTGTTGGCCCGGCGATTTTCGGAAGCTGGTGTTCGTTTTGTTCAGGTTTCCCTGGGGGGGTGGGATCATCACGGAGACATCGCGGGTGGGTTGCGGAAAGAGTGTGCTGTCTCAGATCGCCCGGTCGCGGGGTTGCTGCAGGACCTGAAGCGTCGTGGACTGCTGGAGGACACATTGGTGCTGTGGGGCGGGGAATTTGGTCGGACGCCGCACACTCAGATCCTGAACGGAAACCGCAGTACACCCGGGCGGGAGCATAATCATCACGGCTTCACGATGTGGATGGCCGGAGGTGGAGTGAAGGCCGGGATGACTCACGGAGCAACCGATGACTTTGGTTATTTTGGCGTCGAAGACCAGGTTCACATGAATGATTTGCATGCCACGATCCTGCACCTGCTGGGGCTTGATCACGAGCGGCTGACATTTGAGCATCATGGCCGTCCGTTTCGACTGACAGATGTCGCGGGCAGGGTCGTGGAAGAGATTCTGGCCTGAATACCACTGGTGTTTCAGTCGAGGCGGCGGGTTGGTTGCCGCAGACTCGACTGGCCAGGGCATCCCCGGGGCAGTGAAACGGTGACGAGCAGGAAGGACGTGCAGTGTCTGAAATGGGTTCACTCACCGCTGGTTTGTTGTTGCTGATCTGCTCGATGGGTATGGCTGAAGCACAGCAGTCGGGATCAGGCGAGGCCATGCTGATCGGAGACTGGCTGCCGGCAGACACTCACCAGATTGACTCTCTCAAGCTTCCGCGGGTGCCGTCTGAACATCTTGTTATCAGCGACGTACGCGATGCTGGTGGTGTGAATCAGCACAACTATCTTGCTGTTTTTGATGGTCGGTTGTTTGTCATGTGGAGTGACGGGCCGGGCGTTGAGGATCGAGTTGGCCAGCGTGTTCGCTTTGCTGTGAGTGACGATGGGTTGCGGTGGTCAAAGCCGGAATACATCACTCCGGAGCCGCCAGATTCGGGGCCTGACAGTCCGCATTACGGGACCCGCAGTGATCGGGGGATGCGATGGATTTCGCGTGGATTCTGGCAGCGGGAAGGTGAACTGATTGCGTTATGTGCTTTGGATGAGGCTGCTGGTTTCTTTGGCCGCAGTCTGGAATTGCGAGGATTCCGCTGGACAGGCAGGGAATGGGAGGACGCGGGCGTGATCGCCAAAAACGCCATCAACAATTTTCCTCCGCGGCGCATCCCGGGCGGCCAGTGGATGATGTCTCGCCGCAAATGGAACTACAGGCAAACTGGAGTTGAGTTTTTGGTTGGGGG
>Ga0213858_10001089_pt1 | contig 12874 bp, 13 predicted proteins | sample PICome_FD_160122 | JGI IMG/M metagenome (GOLD analysis project Ga0213858, IMG submission 160122) | Coastal seawater microbial communities near Pivers Island, North Carolina, United States - PICO245 | ecosystem: Environmental > Aquatic > Marine > Coastal | place: USA: North Carolina | collected... | reverse complement strand
TTGTGATCCATTACCTTGACGTGTCTTTTTTGGCTTGCTAGGGACAAAATTTTGTCCAGTGAGTGACTTAGCCATTAGTCCTTCGCTTTTGCAGCATCATGAACATCGTGAGACAAGTCGCTGCCGCCATCAAGTTCAAAAACCTCAATGGCGCCGAGCGGAACTGACTGTTCTTGATGCCAAGCACTAGCCACGAAACTGCTGATACTTTTTCGCCAGTCCAGTAAACAGACCACGCATCGGATGATCAGGATCGTCCCGACGGTCAAACACATATAGTTCGTTTAACCATTGAACCCGATTGCTCATTGCCTCTACGTCAGCCGCTCCAGGTTTAGAAGCCATCATTGGATCAGGTCGTTTCATTATGAACCCTCAAGGGCTGTGACACGCGCCAGCAAGTCAGCATTCTGAGTTTCAAGTGTTTCGATCTTAGCAATCGCCTCTTGCAGCGCAGCAGTCAGCAAGGGGACAAGTTTAGATTGGTCAATACCTTGATACACAGGCTGATCACCGGTTTTGACCCAGGTACGAGTTCGAACGTGAGTGGTCTCGTTACCGTCTTCATCAGCAAACGTTTCCTCCCAAGTCAAAGAATCAGGCTGAGGAATATTAGTTTCAATAACGGTTCCGTCGTACTCAGTAAGCGTGCCAATGGCCTCTACTTCGTCTTGCGTTCCAGTAACTGCTTCAGGTACAACAGCTTGCGCTTTATGAGCAATAAAACCGTCAACTGTGATACTAGGGTCTTCAATAAAGTTGAAACGCTTAGGTTGCAGTTGCTTGACCCTAGTAATACCGCCAGTGAGATCAACAACGTTTTCTTTCAGTCGATAGTCAGAAGCACTGTTAAAAGTGGCACCACTGGTGGTAACTTGGATGTTACCTTTTTGCGAACCAGAGCGGGCTAAATTAATAATAGTTCCGTTGCTATTACGGTTAACATTCAGCGCTAAGTTACCACTTCTAGAAAAATAGCCGACACCGCCATTATCTATTGCAAATCCAGTGGAGCTGTTGTTAAGCCCAGGACTTCCTGAGCTTTGACCCCTCAGATAACGGAAGTAGCCGACATTCCACCTTCGAGTGGTTGTTCCAAGCGCTCCTTGGTAGTTATCATGTGGCCTAAAGATCCCGCTATCCTCCAAAACCATTTTGTTAGTGCCATTATCTTGGAAGATAATTCCGTTTTGTTTTTGGTTGAGGTAGTTCCATCCGTTGCTGTTATAGGTGAGGGTCCAGTCATCACTACTTCCCATCCGCAAAACATCGCCATCTGCAAAGTCCAGCACACTGCGGATAAGTACAGCGCCGCTAAATGTGACGTCTCCAGTGGCTGTGTCGTTCGCATCAGACCTTAAGAAACTAGAAGCCTGAACGCCATCAACAGTGTCTGCATCCACACTTCCAATCTCAACAACCGTTCCACCATCAGTTTTGGTGAACAAGCCACCGTCAGTAGTATTGATAGCGAGTTCGCCTACAACAAGATCCGAGGCACTGGGGTTAGTAGTGCCACGCTTCTGTTTAATGGTGTTTGCCATCAGAAAGTTCCGCCGTCAAGCTCAAAGCTACTTGCAGTTCCGTTCTCAAGGAAGGTCACAAGGTCACTTAACGCAACCTGAACCATCGTTCCAGCATCGTTAATGACCATGCGATCTGCAGCTGCAAGCGTCGTTGAAGTTGCAGAAGTGCCACCGTCCAACAGGTTCAATTCAGCGGTGGTGACTGTTGCACCATCAAGAATTCCAATCTCAGTAGAGGTCAACGCAGCAAGTGCGGTTGCACCGCCTGTCTGCATTCCAGACAAAGTGTCTAGATCAGCGTCATAAGCCTGGACATCACTGCCAATCGCAACACCTAATGCGGTTCGTGCTGCTGATGCAGACGTTGAGCCAGTCCCGCCATCTGCAACCGCAAGCGTTCCAGTGATTGAAGAAGCTGCAAGGTCAACCGCTATCTCTGAGGATTCAATAACCAAACCACCGTTGGCCTTGAGATCTGCAGAAAGTTCGTTGCCTGACTTGGTTAAGCCATCACCTGCTGTGATGTTTCCTGCGCCAGAGAACTGCGTAAACGCAAGCGATGTTGTGCCAACAGTAATTGAACCGTCAGTTGTCAGAACGTAGCCTTGGTCTGCGTTGGCAGTGCCCTGCTCAACAAAGACAAAAGCTCCGCCAGTAACCTCGCTGTCTGCGTCAAAGTCACTTGAACGTGACCAAGCGCCAGCCTTACAGTCATAAATGCCGTTTTCTGAGCCGGTTGACTGGTTCTTGACCAGCACCCGCTCATCAGCAGAAACAGCAACGCCGTCAATTGTTTGCGTGCCAGACAGCGTGATGTTTGCCGTTGTGGCAACCTTCACCGAGTCTTTGACATCTAGGCCAGTCTTGACCGCATCGACATAAGCCTTTGTTGCTGCATCCTGAGCTGAAGTCGGATCAGTGACGTTCGTCAGCTTGTTGCTGTTGATCGAAACATTGCCAGTCGGTGCCGCCATTTGGTCAAGGCGGTTTGCCTGAACACCAGCGTCAAAATCACTGATCTTGGTGTGGGCAAGGCTGGGAATATCAGCGGCGACTAAAGCCCGGAAGGTTGGATCTGCGTCTGAACCCGTAGTTGGTCCAGCAAGAACAGTGTTTGCAGATCTGTCGTCTGTTTTTGAAAAGAATGCGCCAGAACCGCCAATGGCGATAATCGATGAACTTGTACCATCGCCATCGTCGCCAAAGCCGTAATACAGCTTTAGATCTGCCTCGTTAAAGGCAACTTCACTTGGGGCGAGCGTTGTCGGGCTTCCAGCTGAGCCAGACGCAGCCCGTTTTTTCAGGCGGATTGTGTTGGCCATTTAGAAGTCGCCCCCTTTGACGATTGTTTTGATGGTCCAGGTGTCGTCTGCTTTGAACTCGCCAGAAGCTGAGTCGTAATAGATGACGCTTTGATCCACTTTAGTGGTTTGATCCAAACTAAAACCAGAGCCAGTAAGGCCTTGAGGCCCTTGAGGGCCTGCAGTCGTTGCAGTAACTGTGTTAGTTACTGGATTCTGGACAACCGTAGACGTAGAGTTCTCCGTCACGGTAACTGTTGTCGTTGCTGGATTTTGAACAACCGTTGACGTACCGTTCTCCGTCACGGCAACGGTGTTGTTCGTCGCTGGATTTTGAACAACCGTTGACGTACCATTCTCCGTCACGGTAACGGTGCTGTTCGTCGTGGTGACGTTGACCGTTGTCATGGTGCGGTGAACCCCTGGTTGACGAAGATCGCACCTTCTAAGTAATACTCGCGGTTCCCAGAACCATCTTCAAGCAATACGTCATAACGCAGCTCATCGATGAAATCTGTGGTTTGGGTATCGGTCAGGCTGATTGTGACCTGCCCGTTGCTGCGATCGGTATATGCAATCCCAAAATCAGCGTATTTAGTCGTCCGACCCTTATCCCAAGCTTGCGCATAAGCCGTATAGCCAGTCAGATCGATTGCACTGTCAGTGCTGTCCTTGAACTGCAGCAGCAATGAATAATCTGCCCGCCTTTGGAGCGTGATGTTGTATGTCCCGGGTTGAACAGACATGTCACCTCCGTGCTAATGCAGTCTAGCTCTAGCTGCTAGCCATTAAACCGTGTGCGCTGGCAAAGGCGAGCAGCGAATTTACTTTTGCCTCCAGCTCTCTGCAATACTCAAGCAACTCCGCATTAGTCGGTGACGCGGCATCAGCAATGGTCATCGTGCCATCAGCGGTTGGCAGTGTCCCAGTTGTTGCAGTTGCCGACAGATCAGCAACGTGAGTTGACTGAACAGCAGCCGTCGCACCAAAGAAGCCAATCGTGTTGGCGTTGATCTCAAGCTGAGTCGTCAGCGTGCCAGCAGTCCGACTTTTTAAACGCAGACGCCCGTCTTCAGTAGTGTCACTTGCGTCGACAATGCTGCCCTCAACCGCCGCATAGTCAACCTCTTGCGGAGTGCCGTTGTCGTTTTTGCCTCGATAAAAAACAGTACCCAGCAAGTCGTCATCCTCACCAGCACCAGATGCACCACGACGATGGAACAACGTGATGTCGCCACCAGACGCGGAATCATCAGCAGTGCATTCCGATTGGATCCCAGTACCAGTCAGGCTGGTTGTCAAATGCAGCGGATAGATCGGTGTTGTCTCACCGATGCCAACATTGCTGCCACGCAATCTGATGCGGCTTGCAACCGTTCCACTAGCAGACGACATCAAATCAAGAATGCCATCTTCATTTGTGTCAGTTGGATCGCTGATCTGAGCAAGAATCTGCCCGTAGACGTAAGCGTTTCCAGCGTCAGATTCACCACGAAACTCAATGTTGCCAAGATTATCGCTAGCAGCAGGTGATGCTGAGTTGCGATACAGCACCAGATCAGGCGCAGTGTCTAACCCTTCGTCACTGTTCTCAATAATGACCTGATCAGTGGTGTCACTACTGAACAGATGCAGTTGCGCCGCAGCCGTGCCAGTGCCTAGCTGAAAGCCGGACGTTGTGAACTTGCCTGTAAAAGTTGAGCTATTGCTGATCGCCACCTCATTGGCGGCAGTCCGATAAAACCCAGACGTGCCAGTGTCGCTTAGAAAGCCAATAGCAGGCGCACCAACGCTGCCGTTTGGCAATGTCCGGAACAATGATTCAAACGTGATTGACTTGTTTTTGTCAACGTTGGCAGCTTCTGAAACATCAACAATCGGCAGCAGATCACCGCTTGCAGGTGATGACAGCGCAGACAGTTCGGAAATTTTGCGGTCAGCCATCAGGCAGCCTCCAGTGCAGCAACCTTAGCTTCAAGGGTTTCGATTTTGGCGATTGCCTCTTGCAATGCAGCAGTTAGCAGTGGGGTCAACTTGCCGTAGTCCATGCCCTGCATGACAGGATTATCATCATCGTCAACCTCGTCGTGAGTTCCGGTAACCGCTTCAGGTACGACAGCTTGCACTTCATGAGCGATAAAACCGTCAACTGTGATATCAGGTTCTTCAATAAAATTAAAACGGCTTGGACTAAGCTGTTTTAACCGTGTAATACCGTCGGAAAGTGCAACAACGTTTTCTTTAAGCCTGTAGTCAGAAGCACTGTTAAAAGTGGCAGTAGTAGTGGTAACTTGAATGTTACCTTTTTGACTACCACTCCGGCGCAAATCAACAACAGTTCCGTTGGTATTACGGTTTACCATGAAGGGGCCGGCGTCAGACCTAGAAACATAAAGGGCAGCTCCGCTTGAAAGATCCTCAACACCTAAGCCAGTTGTAGTGTTACCAAAGCCAGGCGTGCTTGTGCTGGTTTGGTTATACCTAATGTCACCATCGCTCATGATGCGAAAACGCTCGGTTCCAGCAGTTGCAAAACCTATGGTGTTGGCAGCTGGGCGATACATACCAGTATCATTATCAATTCCAGGGCATATTGAAGGGTCTGAAGCAGAGCCATCTCTTCCTCTAAATTTAGTAGAGTCTGTGGTGCCATTAACGTCAAGTGTGGACGCAGGACTAGTCGTATTAATACCAACGTTGCCGCTGGAATCGATGCGGACAACCTCACTGCCTCCTGTGTAAAAAGCAAATTGTGGAGTGGATGTGGCACTGCTAATTAAACGAGTTACACCATCGGCCGGTGATGCTTCAATAGAAAAGGTTGTCTGAGCACTATCCGCGGCATTATTTTGTCTAATAGCAAAGGACGAGGCTGGAGTATCACTGTTGCCTGCTTGAATTTTTAATTGTGCGTCAGGACTGCTCGTTCCAAGACCCAAGTTGCCGCTTGAATCGATACGCATTCTTTCTACAGGTGCTGTATCTGAACCTGAATCAGTCGAGAACGACATTTCTGCAGCACTTGCACCAGAACGCCACGCCCCAACATCAAAAACTGAACTGCCTTTATTTTGAATATAAAGACCAGAAGATGAATATGTTGAAGCTGCACCAGTTGCAACTATGGCTCCAGCGACTTCTAGTGTTTGCGAAGGAGAACCTGTCCCAATACCAATTCGATCAGTACCTGCGTCTACAAAGAGCAGGTTGGCGTCATCATCACCTTCGACGCGGAGGTTGACATCGGCACCGCTGTCGTTAAAGACAACCTCACTCGTTCCAAACTCAACACGCTCAACACCATTGGTTGCAATGCCCAGCTGGTTGGCTGCAGGGCGGAAGAAACCAGTGTCAACGTCTGAAGAGAAACCGAGCCCAGGTGCGGCAGCAGTGCCGTCCGGTATCAGCATCGTGCCGTCAAGCTCTTGAATGACGATCCAGTCATCATTGGTTGAGTTCCTTAGCTTCAGCTGACTTGCTGTCGTATCAGCCCACCACTGATACGCATATGTCGTGGCAGGTGCCGTTGCGTTGCTGTTATTGCTGACGATTGCCGCCAGCGCGTTATTTAAATCTTGACGGAAACTGGCCCCGCTGGCATTACTAAGGGAATAGTCGTGAGTTGGGCTCATGCTTAGGTCTGTTCAGTGCCGTAGCCCACCGCTTGGTACTGGAAATTACGAGAAACAGCAGAGTTGCTGCTGTTGAAGAACGTAATTGTGAACCCAGTCCTAGAGGTGGATGTCACCTCATAGTAATCCCCTGACGCAAGATTGAAAGCCGTTATGCCAATGCTCGGCTCTTGATAGAAGGCATTTGCGAACGTAACTGCTTTCGCTCCACCGCCTGACGCGATGGTTGCGCTGCTTTCTGTGCGCAACTCCATTTGCATTGTGTAGCCCAGCTCATCAACAACCGGCGTCTGGTCTACGTGGTCGGAACTCAGCTCGCACTTGAATTGATACTGCCTGCCCGTAAAGCGCCCTGACTCCATTGGGATCCAAGGACCAAAATCAATATCAGATTCCATTTGAATCTTGTCCGTTCCATCCTCCTGTAAAAAGAAATCGCCATCCTCTAGCAAAAGTTCTTCGTCTGTCGTCGCTTGATCGCTAGTGCGGAAGTAGACGGCAGCAGTCGTGTCGTCTGGAATAAAGCCGTCAAAGTCAGACCAGCGGTCAAGCAACTCCGCACGATCATCAATTGTGTCTGCTGGATACAAGCCACGACTCGTGAGTCTCCTTGTAAATACAACGTCAAACACACCGCCAAGGTCCAGCACGTTATTGAAGAAATACTCGCCAAACGCCAAACGTGTACCAAAGAAGTCAATTTGGTTCAGTGAGTCCACGTCAACGACATCATCAAACCTTTGATCGCCATCAAGTACAAGGCCGTCGTATTCATCGTCGTAAAACACATCAACTTTGTCGCCTTGGTATGGCGGCGTGTCTTGATCCTCACGGCGCACTTGGATGTTAAGGCGTGGAAGTTTGTTCGGCAGGTCAATGACTGCACTCGCCGCCTCTATACTGCGCTGACCGTTCTCGTCTTGAAACTTGACGAGATATTCGCCTTCAATCAAAGGCAGCGTGGCTGAGTTTGTCTGCGCTTTTACTTCACGAAGCAAGATGCTATCCGGCCATGTACCCGTTCCATCAACTTCCGATGCGTGACGGATAATCGCTATGAAATTACTGGCATTCAAGCCCGTTGGAGGGATTCTCCAGCGCAAAATTACTTGTTCGCCTTCAATCGCTTGAATCGTGACATCGGCGGGGATCGGCGGCCTGACAACCTTGTCTGGATCGTCGGGATCCGGATCAGGAACTGGGACAACGCCAGTAATAGTAACCCAAGCAGATTTTCTATTAACAGGCGGAGCGCCTACTGAACGAATTTGGAAAAGAATGGTTTTGCCTTCGTCTAAACCATTAACTTCAAAAATAGTGTTTGTGGTTTGGGCCTCGATGTAATTTCCACCACCAATTTTATATCGAATTTCAAAACCAAACGTTGCACCATCCGTTCCACGGCTCCAAGATGCCGTCATGCGATTAGTGATTGTTTGCCCAATCGTGATCTGTGCGAAAGCAAGAGCCAGGTTTATTGGCTTAGCTGGCTGATCATTAAATAAGGTGACATCGAGAAACTCAAGATCATCTCCAAAATCAGCTGTATTGTAAATACTGTCGTTGAACTCAACACCAGTAATTCCAAACTGACCATCACCAGCATCAGTAACAGTCAGGCAGCGGAATTTTTGCAGCTCAACGCTTGTTGATGCGATTGACCAAATTGATTGCGCCCGCGGAGCAGAACTAAATGAAGACGTACTGACGACATTGCCAGAAACGTTGCTGATCGACTTTGTTTCAATGCTTCCATCAGCAAGCGTGCAGGTCAGCGTGTGGTTACTACCGGGAGGCAACGAGATGTCCTGATCAATGGTGATTGCTGTTGTCGTTGCACTACTGACGCGACCAGCAAGACGCACACCTACGCGCATCTCGTCCGACACTGCAAAAACTCGACCAGGCAGCACGACAGCACCTTGCAGGCCCGTCACGAACGAAACAATCTCACCATCAAGCTCTTCTGATGCCAGCATCCACCGGCCAAGTCGTTGCGCTTGGAACTTAGAAGTAGCCCCAAAAGCAATGATTTCTTTCTCTTGATAACCGTATTTTGTAATTAGACTTGCATCTTCAACGCAGACATAATTTGACTTGTAAAAGTTGTCTGGATCGTTGTAACGGACGCGGATCTTGGTGCTGCGTGTTTTTAAGGATGACCCTGAATAGTTAAACGCTCCACCGATCACATTGCTGTTGCTATACAAGTGAACTGGCGCAACATCACTGCCGTTTAGGTTGCCGTGATCAGCAGCCGCTTGGATCGTATTTGCCTGCCAATACAACATGCCACGAAACACGCTGGCAAGATCCTGTAAAACGTTGAACGCTTCAGCTTGCGATGAGATAACCGTGTTGCACGCAAAACGCGGCTCAGTGCTGCCATCAGGATTTTTAACAAGCTGGTTTGCGTATCGCGCAAGTGGGTACAGATCAACCCAACTGAGGTTTGACGCCTGAACAAAATCCCCCGCCCCATACCTCTTATTGGTAACCATGTCGTACCAACAGCAAACAGGGCAAGTCGTCCATCCACTTTTAAGGCTGCCGTCGAAGGCACCAGAAAAGCTCAGGCTGCCGTCGCCTCTAACTGCAGCATTTGAAGGCATTTGAACGATACGGCCGCGTATCTTGTAAGCCCTAGTTGGCAAGCTTCCAAATTGCCTTGTTGATAAAGAAACTCCTGCGACAGCACAATATGGATAGGCCGTCCGCAGTGATTGAAGCTCAATTATGCTGGTCCATACAAGCCGATTTCCTCTGCTATTGGCTAACGGGATATTTTTTTCTACGTCTCTAAAATCGTCAAATTGAACTTCAAAGGTATCTTCTCCCAAGTCCTCTTTTGTTACCCGAACGTTCCATGGCCCTTCGCCTGGAGTGTCTATCTTCGGGGTCTTAAATTGATAAGGGCTAACAGAAATACCAGTTATTGTTGTTTCGTAGACTTTTTTGTAACCCGTGCCTTGCCCCTGCACATCAACTCTGATTTTGATCTTGCCATTAAATAATTGACCTTTTGCGAGACCTTCCTGCGCTACTGAAAACAGGCGCGGGATAGTGAATAGCAGGTGAAAGTCCTCAACCTCTACATCAGAAATTGCCCTAATGATCGACCCGGCGCCATAGTCGCGACTGGTAACCTCGTTGTCATCGTTCAGTGTTTCGCTGTAGTTTGCACCGACCTCTGCGTTGACGTCAATAATAGTTGACTGTCTATCCTTGCCTTGAGGCAACTGTGATTGCTTGCGACCGCCTTGTCTAAAATCAAACGAAACGTCTTCGTTAGAAAAATTTCGATTGTCGTCACTTGCGATTGGCGTTTCATCAAGGAAAATACTTTCCGCCGATTCAACCAACCCAGAGATTGGACCCTCGCAAAGCAGGTCTACAAACTTGATAACAGAAGTAGAATTTAGCGCCATGGTTTAATCCATATTGTAGCCATAGGCTTGGAAAAACAATCTGTTTTCTTCGTTTGACCTGTGGTTGATAATCTCAACAATTGGAAAAACTTGATCGTCATCATCAAGTTCACCATGTGATACTCGGTGTAGCCATCTATATTTATCGTTATTTTTTAGCAACCCTTGGACTGTTGCCTGGGAAGTAGCAATTGCTGAGTTGGGATTATCTTTCCCTTTTCTTTTGGCAATGACTGTAATTCTGTAGGTAAAAAAGCCATCAACAAGCGTTGAACCCTCACCGCTCACAAAATCAAACAACCCATCGCGCAACTCAAAAATAAAATCAAGTTTTTCACGGTTATCGTTGCTTTTATCGATATCCCCGGGCTCTTCAGTTTCACCGTTGCGCAAGTCTATAGATTCCTCTACTACCTGCCGAGTATCAGAGCTATCGCTCAAAGTTTTTGAGGTGCGAAGCAATTTCACGCCAGCTGCGTCCGTAAACCTGCCGAACTTGATTTCTTCGCCTCCAATACGAATCGTATCCGTGCCAGGCTGTCTAATTGCTGTTTTTAAGGGGTCAGATTCATCCGCCACATCAACAGTTGCGCTAAGCAAATGACTGCCTATTAAAACTTCGCCATAAGCGACAGGAATTGTCGTGCCAAGGCCCGTTGTATTGACAGCACCTGTGTAAGCGTATGACTGTCTGCCATCAGTACCGCGCACAACTCCCTGCGGACCATCAGTGCTTGACGCCTCACCGCTGCCTAATCTTCTATTGCCACTAAGATTTGGAATTGTTGGCTGTGGTGATAGCAACTGCGCAGTGCCACTAAGGACCAAGGAAACGCCAATTGCACCAACAGCGGCTGCCGTGGCACCAACAGCAACGCCAGCGGCACCACCCAATGCAAGGGCGCCTCCTTGACCTAGCCCTAAAAAGCCCGCTCCAGCCGGTGCAAAAACTAACGACACGGCGACTGCTGCCACAACTAAAACAGCGCCAACGATTATTTTCCCAACAGGACCGCCACTACCTGCAACGACAGGCGTCAAGATCAGGTCATTACTGCCCAACGGCAGATGTAAGTCCTCAATGTCTAAGTCCGCACCAGCTTGGACTAACCGATAGCCAATACCATGCTCATGCGCGTGCATTAACTCCTCTTGAAGCTCAGGCTTGTTAAGGCACAACAACTTGATCGCATCTGCGGGCGTACGCAGGTCGTAGTACGTGTGCTCGGCACCGTACCGCTCTCCCAGATCACCCAGCAGTCGGACGACCTGCTGCATAGCGGAACACTGCTGCAATCCTTTCGACATAGTACCGCCGTAACGGTTCAATCGCACTTAATGAATCCTGCCGCTGATGAAGAATCAGCTCATCAGGCAACAAAATCGCAGCGTGCATCGGCGTTCGCGTGTCCAGTCGCATGATCAACACGTCGCCAGGCTTTCGTCGCTCAAAGGGCACCTGCTCAAAACCGATCACCTCTGCCTGCTTTAGAAAGATGCTGTCGCAAACTTCTAAGTTTTCAGGACGTGAAAAGTCAGGCAACTCAACGCCCTGCAACCCAAACCAATCACGGATCAACGTAAAGCAATCGTTGACGCCATACTCCCACTGACGGCCTAGAAGGGATTGATGATTGACCATTGCTTGTCTGGCACGCTCCAAATATGCCACGGAAGCTTAGTGCCGGTGCAAGAGGCTCTATCAACAGAGCTTGCCGATCCTCCCATTGGATGTGAGTGGACGATTGCCTCAACCTTTCCGTACATAGCAGCCACTGCATAATCACGCGGCTCAAGCACAAAATCTTGCTCTGGATCTTCTGCAACGTTCCGACAACGCCAATACCGGCCATTTACAACAACACCACATGCTTCGCGAGGTGCTTGCTCCAAAGCATGAGCCTCGGCCTCAAGTCTGAAGTCTTGCACCAGGGAAGCCTCCGAATGGCAGCAGTCCTGTTGCAGCTGGAAATCTTTTGACACAACTGCTAAAGCGTTTTCCGCATTGGTCGTTTGCCTCAGTAGTTGATTTGTCATTCAAGTCGTAATACCTAGTGCCCTTATAACCGCATTCTTCGCCGCGATACTTCCAAGGGCAATGCTCCAAGACCTGACGACGAGGAAGCGCAAGGTTGGTTAAATCAAGCTTGCTGGTCAATTCAAACTCAACCAGCTGTGGATTCTCATTGGCTACCCGGTCGATATACCAAATTTCATCCTCAAACTTTGCCGTTGGGTCGGCTGTCGCATTGCCGCTAGGAAAATTGGTTCCATCAAGAAACTTTTTGCATGTCCTGATTCGCGTGACCTTAGCCTGCAATGGGTTGTAAAGCACAAGCAACGCTGAAACTGTATTGTTTGCATTGGCGATTTTCATTGATGGCCTGGGCAGTGTGCCCTTTGTTGTCATCTCAAAGCCGTCAACTTCAATCGGATAGGCCGTATAAGTGATGCCGTTGAAAACAATGTTTGCCGTCAGCTCGTTCGTTCCAGCGTGATAGTAGAAAGTCTCATCAACGCCATTAACGGCCTCGGTCAGCTCTAGCTGAAACAGCTCGATAATTGCTGACGGCTCAAGAAGCTGTATCTGCTCCTGGATTGAATTTGGAACTGTCATGCTTCAAACACCTGCTCGAACGTTGCCTGGATCGTTGCACGATTCAAGTACGGAATCGACTTGCTCCAGTTGCGACAAATGTACTTAGTGCTGCTGCTTTCGCCAGGTGGGGTAAAGTCAAAATTTTCAACACCGCCGCGAGCATCCAGAAAATCTTCGATGGTGTCAGCGTCTGTTTCTGAAACCTCGAAGGTCAGATCATAGATTTTGGGATTTTGGTTAAGGCCAAACGTGGTGCGCTGGCTATAGCCCGAACCAAACTGCGCTATCCGCACATTAGGCTGGCTTTTCTTTTGAATGCCGTAGGTCGGCGTGATTGAAGGGAAAGAAGCCATTAGCTCAGAAGACCTCCAGGGCGTTTTTGTTTAGC
>Ga0213858_10001086_pt1 | contig 12884 bp, 11 predicted proteins | sample PICome_FD_160122 | JGI IMG/M metagenome (GOLD analysis project Ga0213858, IMG submission 160122) | Coastal seawater microbial communities near Pivers Island, North Carolina, United States - PICO245 | ecosystem: Environmental > Aquatic > Marine > Coastal | place: USA: North Carolina | collected... | reverse complement strand
TCAGTACTGCTGGAGCGCTTTATATATACAGCGGCGGATTCCTGATTACAGGAGCGTCAAGCGCAGTCACTGCAAACAATTGGCACCACTGGGCTTATACGCGAGAAAACGGCACTCACAAGTTATTTTTGAACGGCACTCAGACAGGCAGCTCGTCTACTGCTTCCCGAGATTTCACTGCTCAATTATTCAGAATTGGAGCCAGCGGAACTGGCGGCGAAGTTTTCAAAGGGTATCAAAGCGATGTCCGCATCACCAAAGGCCTAGCCCGCTACACCTCAAACTTCACTGTGCCATCAGCCGCGTTGCAGGGGTAAGAAATGTTACAAGCATTGATTGGCCCAGTAGCAGGACTAGCCAAAACATGGATGACCAATCGCCATGAGCAGTCTCAGGCTAAGCATCAGGCAAAGATGCAGGTCATTAGCAACACTGCTACGTGGGAAGAAAAGATGGCTGAAGCGTCTGCTAACTCGTGGAAGGACGAGTTTTGGACGGTTGTACTCGCAGTCCCATTATTCTGTCTTGGATACTCTGTTGTGGCTGACGATGCCGGTGTTGTTGATCGTGTTCGTTACAGCTTTGACGTTCTATCTACTTTGCCTGACTGGTATCAGTATCTACTGTTTCTTGCAGTATCTGCGAGCTTTGGAATCCGTGGTGCTGACAAGCTCATGAAGTTGAGGGCGAAATGAACTGCTACAACTGCGATGGTGAACTGAAGTGGCTTTGCGACTATGACGTAGAGGAAGAGGGTGGCGAGCATACGACCATCACAGACCTGTCCTGCTCTTCTTGTAATGCGCTAGTAGTGGTGCATTGGGGTGATGCGGAGAAAAAAGATGTCGCCTGAAACGCTAGATCGATGGCGCATCATTCCTCGGCTTTTGATGCTGGCAATGCTCGTCATGACGTATCGCGTTGTTGAGTGGTTTATGGACTTAGCTAATCCATCGCTGGAGCAGGCTGGCTTGGTGTCGGTCATGACTGGGGCGCTGACCGGAGCCTTCGGATTATTTTTGGGCGGCGGAAAAAAAGAGTAATGGCAGAGATCACAGTACAAGATTGCCGTGGGATGTCCGAGAAGATAGACCCAAAGAAGCTGCCTGAAGGAATGGCACAAGAGGCTCTTAATATCGAGTTTGGCCACGGCCATATAAAGCCGTTTAAGCAGCCCTCTGAAGCAACTGTGACCGCAAATCTCAACTCCATTAGCGGTACAACCGAGCGCATATACCTCACTCAGGGCGGCAAGTGGCTGGCCTTTGATGACTTTGTCTCGGTTATGGACAGCCCTGTGCCTGACGATTCCTTTGAAAGGGTATATACAACTGGAGAAATCGCATCGGGAGTTGATCTTCCGCCGAGAGTTCGCGACGGACAGTCAGACTCCAATCTATCTACGCCCTATCAGCTAGGGGTGCCAAGGCCTGCTAACCCGCCCTCAGTATCTCTTAGCCCTGCGACGTCGGCTAACGTAGATTCAGAAACGCCCGTATCCAGAGCTTACGCCATAACCTACGTAACCAACTTTGGTGAAGAAGGCCCGCCATCTACCGTGGTTGCTAGCAACATTATTGATGTCTACTCAGACCAGACTGTTAGCGTCACCGTGGGCAGTGCGCCGTCAGGGCGAAACATCCAAACGATCAGGGTGTATAGAACTGACGAGGATGGCGTCTTCCGGCAGCTTACCGATATTTCTTATGCCGGCTCTACATTCACCGACTCGACGTCAGACTCTGGGCTGGGCGAGGAGGTGCCGAGCACTGACTGGGACGAGCCTCCTGCTGACCTGAAGGGAATCATCCATGCCGGTAACGGTATCATTGCCGGCTTTGCCGGAAAGACTCTGTACTTCGCCGAGCGGTATTTGCCTCACGCTTGGGTAGAAAAGTACGAGCTGACCACTAACTACAATATTGTCGCTCTGGCAAACCTCCCTGACGGCATTCTGGTTTTGACAGAAGGCAAGCCATCTATCGCCACGGGTAACGACCCTGCGGGCATGACGCTTGCCGAGCTGGACTTTCCTCAAAGCTGCATCTCCGCGAGGGGTGTTGTTGAGATGGGTGATTCCGTTATCTATCCGTCGCCTGACGGGATGATAGAGCTAAGCTCCTCCGGCGGCAGAAACCTAACGGAGATGGTTTTCAGTAGAGACCAGTGGTCTGAGTATGACTTTGCGGCGGATGACGAGCTGCAAGGGTTTTTATGGGAAGGCCAGTATCTTGGTTTTGCAAAAACGAGTGAGACCGTTAACGGATTTGCTCGCTCGGTCGGATTTATCATAGACCCCAGAGGCCAATCTTCTAAATTTTCATGGCTGGAGGCTTATTACAACGACGGCGTTAATGAGGGCAGGGATTGGGGCAGAATCGCGGCTGGGTTTAGTGACCTAAAAAGTGACACGCTTTATCTCGTATCCAACACATCATCTACCGATGTCCTAAAGTGGGCTGACGGAACGGATCTAATGGAAGCTTGGGTCAAGTCGCCAATCTTTTACTCCCCGCGACCCGTTAATTTTGGTGCCGTGAGAATCAACTCGGAAGGCGTTGGCGGCGCTGCTGGTGCCGTTACGCTTTACGGGATGGGAGCCTCTGGGTGGGAGACTGTTCGCTCCACCAGCTTTGACACCACAGACATCACTCTTGGGATGGGGCACGAGTCTCGCTCAGAGCAGATTGATCGTATGCCCTCTGGCACCAAGCACAACGAAATGTACTTTCAGATGAAGGTAGACAGGGCGGATGCTGACACCAGAAGCGGCATATCCATGATCAAGTACGTGGAGTCTATGGCTGAGCTATGAAGCTAAAGTCTCTAATACGGAAGTCTTTGGCGAAAGTTCCTACCGATATATCTGGTCAGGAGCGGCGTTTTGCTGAGTCGGTATCAGAAAACCTAGACGTCCTCACGGGCCGTCGCGGGAACATCATAGACAGAGCTGTCACGTTTAGAGACTTGCTCGACACCGGCATCCTTAAAAAGGCATCTGGCCTTGTCACTGACGGCGGGACTATAGATCTGGTTCCGGCTACCGACCCCGACCCTGACGGCGGTGTAGTAGATCAGCCTACACAGCCTACAAATCTAACTGCTACTGGCGGCTTTGGAAGGATCAGTCTGACGTGGACTTTGCCGCCATACAGGGGCCATTCCCGAATTCAGATTTTCCGGCACACTTCAGACAACTTATCGGCGGCGCAGGCGGCTGGTGTATACCAAGAGTATTTTGGTGACGCTCATTTTTGGAATGACATTGGGTTGCCTAGCGGCACAACGTACTATTACTGGGTAAGGTCTGTTAATAGGTTAGGCGCAACCTCTGCCTTTAACAGCTCAACCGGAACGTCGGCGACCACTGCGATTGACTACCTGTACGTGTCAGGCTTGATCGATGACATTCTGGACGACGACGTAAACAACCTTGGTCTGAATACCGCGATTGATAACGCGGGCGGTGACCTTACTCAGATACAGCAAGACATATCCGACATACAGGATGACATAGACGATTTAAATTCGATCAATGCGTGGAGTTCTTCATTAAGCTATGTCACAGACGACATGGTCACCCACAGTGGAAAGATTTGGAAAGCGTCTCAGGCTTCAACCAACCAAACTCCAGCGACCGGAAGCTCTTACTGGACTGAGGTGGGGAACTACACAAATCTGGTTGACTTTGTGTCGGCTACACAAGACCAGAACGTCTCAACGCTTTCACAGCTAAGCACAAATTACTACACGATTAGCGGCGTAAATGGCGCTATTTCGGCGGCGACCACAAACTTAGCATCCCAGTCATATGTTCAAACTGAGCTGGCGGATTACACCACCACGGCCAGCCTGACTCAAAACTACTACACAAAAACCGCTACGGACTCGGCGATCTCCAGCGCAACGACTAACCTCGCCAGTCAAACCTATGTGCAGACTGAGTTGGCCGATTACACCACTACCGCCAACCTAAACCTGAACTACTACACGAAGACTGGCGCTGATAGCGCCATCTCGTCTTCAATCGGCACGTACACCACCACAGTCGGAAACGAGACCTTAACGCTTCAGCAGCACCACTCATCTATCAACGGAATAGAGGGAAAATACTCTATCAAGATAGATGACAACGGCAGTGTCGCTGGCTTTGGTCTGATATCAACTGCGAATGACGGGGTGCCTTCGTCAGGCACTGGCTCGGCATTCATTGTCGCGGCAGATAGATTCGCTATTACGTCGGATGCTGATGCAACTGCAACCGAAAACTCAAATGTTGGAGACAATTACCCCTTTAAAGTTTTCACAACACCGCACAACGTAACGGATGCAGACGGCAACCAAGCGTATGACGATGACGGCAATGCGATTCAAGTTCCCGCAGGCGTTTACATAAAAGATGCTTTCATCCACAGCGGCCAAATAACAACCGCCGACATAGAGCACGGAACCATTACCGATGCCAACATCGGCAGCTTGGACGCAGGAAAGATTCGCTCCGGCCAGATCCAGATAGACAACCAAAACAACTTTGCAATCTTTCAGGGCAAGACCCAAGTTATCAGCGGAGATACTGTTGGTGACTACGACTCGAACGCGTCTGGCTTTTTCCTCGGCAATGTAAACGGATACGCTGCGTTTAATCTTGGAGACGGAACCAAGTACATAAAATTCAATGGCGACACAGGCGTATTCGAGGCGACTGGTGCCGTCATCAAAGACGCGACAATTGGTACTCTAAAAATCGGTGCAAATGCGGTCACCGTGCCAACCGGAACGGCTCAGAACATCAGTAAAAATCTAAGTCAGACCTATCAAAAGATGGGGGAGCTTACAGTTGATTACGACAACAGCACCCACACGCCGTCTGGAGTAATAGCGGTGGCTGGACTTCAAGTCCCCGGCGATGGCTCCGTGGATCAGGGTATAACCATAGAACTACGCCGCGTTTATACAAATAACACTTACACCGGACAGCACGTAACGAACTCCGTTCAAGATGACCGTGGAATGGCAATGACGATAGGAGCGCATTTTCCCGTTGGTCAGGTAAGCACCTCTACAAGCTTTAAGCTAGAGCTTTGGGCAAAGATAGGAAACGATGGCGGAACGCGCTCGGCTAATAGGTTTTTTATTCACGCAATTACGAGTAAGCGATGACAACTGCAGTCATGTACAACAGCGAGGGAATGATCACTGGCGTAAGATCGGGTAACTGTCGGGGCGTCTTGGCGGATGCTGAGGCATCAGGGCAAAGCTATCTGCTGACAGATGATGACGTAGATCTAGATCGGTTTTATGTAAACGTCGGAACGAGCGAAGTTGTCCAGTACCCAGAAAAGCCTTCTGAGGCTCACGTTTTTAACTTCAATTCTTACGCTTGGGAGCTAGATCCAACCGAAGCCAAATCGCTCGCTTGGAAGCGTATTAAGCGGGATAGAAACGCAGAAGAATTCAGCACATTTGAGTGGAACTCACACACGTTCCAGTGCGATGAGCGCAGCCAGTCTAGGATTGTGAGCGCGGTACAGAGAGCGCAGTTAGATTCAACGCTAACAATGGTGTGGACTTTGTCCGATAACTCCACGGTTAGCCTGAATGCCACAGAATTGAAGCAGGTGGGGCAGGCACTTTCGTCGCATATTGACGCCTGTCATGTTAAGGCTAGAGGCCTGAGAACTCAGATAAATGCGGCGGAAACCGAGGCAGAACTTGACCTTATAACGTGGTAGTTACGTTGAGTTTTAGCAGTATCGCGTTATGATGATGTAAGCATTACCCCGCCCGTGGGGCAGATCGGGAAACTCCTTATATATCAACGGATTGCTTGTGACCCAGTCACAGGTATTGCCGTGCGCGGAGAAAAAGTATGGCTTTGGAGTCGGTTGACATAAGAGAGGTATGGCCAACCGTCCGCGAGGGTCTTGTTTTGGTCAAAGAATCGACCAATCCGCCGTGGATCCCAGAGGACATTTACGCCTATTGCGTGAGTCAGAAAGCGTTTCTGTACATGGATCGCGACAGAACAGAAAGGGGGTTCGCTGTAGTTCAGTCGCAGTATTGCGAGTTTGAGCGGGTCAGCAAGTTTTTGCTTTGGGTTGTTTACGACCCTGAGTACGGCACAGCAGATCACTACCGCGAGGAGTGGGAAGAGCTGGCCATAAAAACGGGACACGACGCTGTTGAATTTGTCACCCCGATAGACGCCATAGGGCGACTCACAAGAAAGCATGGATACCGAAAGGTATCGAGTCTTTATAGAAAAGATCTGTAGGAGAAAGTTATGGGTGGTGGAGGCGGAGAACAGCCAGATGAATCACCAGCATACAGAGCGCTAGCGGAGCAGTCGGCTCAATATTTTAACCGCTACAAGAGCGTGTTTCGCCCGCTGGAGGATATGTACATCCAGCAGGTGTTTCAGGCTGACGATGCGTCTCAGTATCAAAAGGCTATGGACGCCGGATCTAATGCGGCTCAGAGAGAATTTGCTCCGCGAATCCAAAAAATGCAGTCGAGCCTTCTCGATAGGGGCGGCGTTACGCCTACAGCCGGCGGCTTTGCGGGCGGTTTACAAGACGCTTACACGAACCTTGGCACAGCAAGAGGTCTCCTCGCTGCAGACGCCGGCATCAACAACACCGACCGATATCTCGGCGGCGTCCAGAACGTGATCAAGATGGGTCAGGGCGTTGCCAGTGAAGCCATGCAGGGTCAGATCGGCCTTACACGAGCTGCAGAAGACAAGGCCAGATCTCAGGCCATGACGGATTTTGCGGATCAGATGCAGGGTCAGAACGCGCTGGGTACTGCCGCAGGCATGGGCGCTGGTTACGCATTTAACTACTTCGGGAACAAAGACTGATGGACTTTGCGACTCTCATTGGCCAGCTAGGGCCAGACGCCAGAGATGCGGTGTCACAGTTTTACTTTGGGGATGATGGTGTTCCAACTTACGGCGGCAATGCTCCTGCCCAAACGCCAGTAACTGGCACAGAAGATGCGGGTATCGCAGGGATCTTTGGTGGCACAGGGGCGTCTTACGACTACACGAACAACTATCAAAACATCAACCCCAATGCATACCTCGACGACGACAAGGAGGGCGCTTCTCGCTTATTCGCCGACATCATTCGCGCCCAGACCCAAGACTACTTAACTCGCTTCGCGCCAATTGAAGATTACTTGGCGAGCACGATTACTCGCACCGGCACCACGTTTCTTGAGGGCGACATGGAGCGCACTAGAGAAGCTGTCATGGGTGGTGCTCAGAGCGCAAGAGACCAGTACACACGCCAGTTCGAGCGCTACGGCGTTATGGGCAAGCAGCTAGACAACACAAACGCCACGACCAGCGCTTTGGTTGGCGGCATGAACGACACCAGAGACAGAGACGTTGACAGGAAGATCGCGCTTCTTGGGGGTGGACTCGGGTCCATAGGAATGAAGTCTCGCGCACAACAAGGGACAGGCTAATGACCTTAATAGCTACCGGAGACAATCTCCGAAACAAAGCAATGCTTGGCCTTCAGGCCATGTCTCAGGAAGAGGCAGAGCGTGAAGCCATCAGACAGCAAATGTTGCAGCAGGAGAAAGCTCAGAGAGCACAGCTTGCGGGCACCGCGCTAGGCATTGGTGGCGCTTATGTTCAAAGAGAGTACGGCGGTGCGATAGCAGACAAGATTTCTGGATTGTTCTCTACGCCTCAAGCGCCTGCGATGACTGGTGACGCCGTGATGTCTGGCGGCAATCTGCTTGTAAACCAGTCTCCAGCTCTTGCCCCTGCGGCAGGCTCTCCAATGACCGCAGGGCAGGCGCTTACTGCGGCATCAAACCCCAGTGCAGTAGGAGCGCTGGCAAGCCCTGCGGGCACTACAGCAGGTGTTCTCGGTCAGTCGGGAACCGTGGCTGGAGGCACAGCCGGCGCAGTTGCCACCCCTACTGGCGCATTGGCTACCGGAGGGGGCGTTGTAGGCGGCGCTCAAACAGCCGGAGCCGCCACGCAGGCAGGAGCAGCCGCAGCCGCCACACCCCCAGCGGGCACTATGACACTAGCAAAGCTTGCCCCGCCCCTAGCCATCGGCTTGGGCGCGTTCTTCCTCCTCAACCAATTATTCGACTTCTAAGAGGTCAGCTATGGCTCGAAGATCTTATTACCCATCCTCTTACGGCGGATTTGCTGACGGCTTTACTCAGGGCTTTGGTCTGGTTCAGAACCAGTACAACACCGAGAGAGAGATGGCCCTTGAGGAGCGCCGCCTTCGTGAAGCGGCGGCTAGGGACGAACGTGCTTTTAGGGCAAGCGAAGCAGCGGCTGACAGAGCCTATGGACTTGATCTGGAGCGCCTTAGAGAGGAGCGAGAAGGGCGGAAGGCGGACCGAGAAGAAGCGGCGAAAACAGAACAATTCCAGCGAGGCATCACTCAGCAAAACACAGATATTGCTGAAGCAAGAGCGCAAACCGAGCTTCTCAAGCAGCAAGCGGAGACCAGTGGAGCCATTCTCACAAATAAAACTGCGGCAAAAGACGAGTACCAACAGATTGCTGCGGCTGCATATCAAAACGTGTTTAGCATGATTGATAGCGGCGAGTTTACAGACGAACAAATTCTTCAGCAGATTCAGATTACTGATACGCCTGTTCAGGTTGGAGACCAAACGTCTGGCAACTCAATGTCTTTGCTGAAGCTCATGGATCCAAAATTTCAGGAGACCCTCGCAGGCTTAACGGCAGAGCTGTCGCGTCAATTTGAGGCCGGCGAGATTGACCCCTCTCATCCTGTAATGCTGGAGGCCTTTGACGAGATTTTTGTCTCAAGGCGAGGCGGCTTGGTGGGGAAAACCATTGACGACTCTTTCACCAATCCCATGGCGCAAAGATACAAGGGGTCGGTGGTCGAGAACGTCAGCACCAACCAGATTATTGCGGAGGAGGACGGAACTCTAAGGGCGTCTGTAATTGTTGCTGTGAGAGACCCAGAAACTAACCAAGTAAATTTCTATCCGGCAGATGTAACAGAAAACCGCAACCCTGCCGCCGGCCAAGCAAGCACTCCGATTAAGGATGTCTTTGACGGCGTGGCGTCCCTCAGCGTGTTAAGCCAAGAAATAAACAGAATTCGCCCGATTGCTGAAAACGCCTTGATCAACAGCCGCGAGGGCGGAAGGACGAAATACAACGCAGACGTCGCGGCTATGGAAGCTAAGATGAGAGAGGACAAAGCCGCTGATGTCAGCGGGAATGTCAGAACTTATTTCAGTGGCAAGTCCGACCAACAAATGAGCGAGGCTGACATTCGCAGCTACGCGGAGTCTTTCGTTTTGTTCGGGGAGGGCCGAGACGATACCGACTACAGGGTACAACTAAAAAGGTACATAGACGAAGGGCGCGAGCCTCTAGAGAAACTGCTGGCCAGAGTAAAACCTCTTGGGGACGCGCAAGTTGTTTTTACAGACGCCGAAATGCTTCGCCTGATTGCGACCACAAACGACAACGGCAGACCCACCTCGGATACCGAAGAGGAGCTAGTAAGGCTATTGGCAGGTCGCGGTTACGTCGAGGGATCTCGCATGAGAACCAGAAAGGACGTTCGCGAAGACAGGTCACCAGCAGGATCTCCAAAGCTCTCTAATCGGTGAGGCCGTAAGAATGCCAAAACCATTTTATATTGGCTCTGATCAACCCAGCTCGTTTCAGGAAGAAGACGAAGGCTCAACTCAGTTTATTGCTGGCTTTTCGTCTGGCCTAAAGCAGACTCAAGGTCTGCTTGGCGGGGGTTTGCCTGCGCTAATTAGCAGCGCCATTGGCGACGATGACGCCACAAACGAGTACCTCGAATACTACAACCAGAAAATGCAGGAAGCCGCAGAGATTGGCGGTGATTTCGAGCGCGTTGAAGATATTGAGGGCGCTGAAGATGCTGTCCAATGGATGACGTACACGCTGGGCCAAGCGTTACCCAGCATCGGTACAGCCATACTCGGTGGCGGCATAACCGGCGGCGTAGTTCAGTATGGCGCGAAGAAGCTCATCAAAGAGAGCGTAGAGCGTGACGTAAAGAAGAAAGCTGGTGAGGCCTTTACGAAGGCGAAGTTAAAGAAAGAGCAGAATCGCCGCACCGCAAAGCTACGAAGATTCGCAACCGGCACAGGCGCATTTGGCACTTCAGTTGCCATGAATGCTGGCGAGACTTTTGCCAACGTATATGAAGAAAGCGGCGGCATAGAAGATCCGGCGCTGGCACTGGGAACAGGCATTGTGGCTGGTGCGCTAGACGCGATCGCGCCAATGTCGATTCTGAAGAAAGTTCTACCAGATGAGGCGTTCAATCCCTTCAAGGAACTGATGGCAGACAGGCTTCTGCGCAACAAAGGCCTTGTAAAAAGAACCTTTATCGAAGGCGTAAGAACAGGCGGCATTGAGGGCGCGACAGAGGCCGCGCAGGAGCTGCTTCAGGCTACCGCAGTGGGTATGTTTAATGACCCGCAAGGCGGCTATAAGACCTACGGAGAGTCCTTCTTCGACGCTCTAAACAACCCTACAGAGCAGCAGAGATCCCAGTACCTAAACGCTTTCGCGGCTGGCCTTGTCGGCGGTGGCGGCATGGGTGGACTCAGCGGAGCGTTCTATAAGCCACGAGCTACGCCAGAAGTAAGGCAGGCAGATGCTGAGCAAAGTGGTATGCCTGACGCGGAAGGCAATATGCCTGTCGATACCCCGCAATCTGAAGAGCTTGAGGCCCAACAGGCCGGCTTTGATTCTTACGCTGACTATCTAGATGCCTACGAAGGCATGGCAACCATGAATCGCACGGTCTCCATTGAGGCCGTCCAGAACATCATTCCCGACCAGTTCTACATGGGCCAAGATTTGAGTCCAGAGCAAGACGCCCAGTATGGCGAGGAAGCAGACCGGCTTGGAAGGGAGTTCAATCCCCAGCTCAAGAACCTTGTTGGACAGGTCGTAAGTCAAGGCGAGGCAGAAGGCGTTCTCAGGCAGGACGAAGACGGCAAATTCTTTGTTCGTGACTTTGCCACCGGAGAGAAGGTAACGATCAAGTCCAGAGGCGAGGCTGGAGAACAGCGCGTTCAGGATATCGGCGTTGAGCGTCAGGACAATCGAGTCGAAATGGAGCGCGACTCACGGGTCCGCTTCAATGCAGAAGACCAGACCTTTACGTCACCCGACAGGGGCGACAAACCATTCAGGTATATCCGCACGAATTACGACCAAAATGGCGAGGTTGAGTCAGTAACAGCCGAGGTTGTGGAAGGCTCAACTGCGGGCGAAGAGCGTGTATTCAAAAAGCGCATGGCTCAGCAGATTGATGCCGCTCGTCTTCAAGCAGAAGGCGCTACCGCCCTGCAAGAAACTCAAGAAACGCTCTCTCAGGCTCCTACTCAGCAGGATATCGAGGGGAATCTGGCCGACAGAGCGCAGGAGGGCCAGCCGCAGGTGCTTCAGCCCACTGACTTCACGCCCCAGCAGGACGTAGTTCCGCCTCCAGCCCCCGCTGTAATCGGAGACACCCCAGAGATAGATATCGCTGACCGGATTGCCACTAATCTGGCAAGTGCGCTAGGCGATGCAATAAGGGCTGTCACCAATCCGCAGGCTCAGACGCAACAACAGGCTCCCCAGCCATCGAGACCGACAAGAATAGAAGGGGTCACTGATGCGGAGCTTGCGGATATTGATCGCCGAGCAGAAGAAATGCCGGTTCAAGGGCGAGACACAGAGTTTATGGAGGAGACCATCCGCCGGAATTTTGGTGATGAGGCTGGAGATCGCTTCGCAAACAGGATTCAAGAAAGGTTGGATGATGCTCTTGCCGCCAGACAGGCCAGTCAGGGCCGAGTCATAGAGGCTGGAAACACTCGCGCTGTTATCGATACCGACTCTCCGCAGGCGGCGGACACGCTTCAGCGCCAGTTCTCGGAGACGGAAGAACGAAGACAGCAGCAGCTTAGCGATTTAGACAGCCAGATCGAATCTGCCCGACAGCCCGATGATGGTCGAATGGGTGCCGCTGACGTTCAGAACATTTTGGACCCCCGAATGGGCGCTTCTGACGTTCAAGGAATGCTAGAGGCTGACGACAGGATGGGTGCCCAAGACGTGCGCACCATGCTGGATGACGATACTCCGATGATGCGCCGAGACTCAGCGCCTAGAGGAGCGACTCGAAGGCCTGTCGTTACTGACGAAGAACTCAATTCGGTTATTGACAGGGTCGTCGGTGGGAACCAAGAAACCCGTGACCTCATCAACGTCGTCGATAGGTTCGACCAGCTTCCGACGGAGCTTCAGGATTTTGTGCGCGAGCAGGGATCCGATGGATCTGATATTGATGCGATAAGTCATAGGAACCAAATCTACATTGTCAAAAGCCGCATGAAAAGCGCTTCTCGACTGGAGCGAGCGCTACTTCATGAAGGCACTCACGGCGGCATCAATCAGATGTTCTCAGACGTAAGCGTCTCAAAAGCACTGAACGCCATGTTCGAGGCCATGGGTGGGCAGAAAGGATTTGACCGAATCGTTGATGAGCTTGGCATCAGAGAGCGCCTGAAGACTTACGAGGAAACCTACAACCAGCCTCGCTACAGCAAAGAAACCAGAAACTACGTCATGGTCAGCGAAATGCTGGCCTATACGGGCGAGCAGGGCGGCAAGACTCTGAGGTCTCGCATCCGAGAGGTGATCGGCGCTATCCGTAACTGGTTGCGAAGCAATGGGTTCGCAAGATTGTCCAAGATGCGGGCCAGCGACATTGCGTTCATTGCTAAAAATGCTCGCGAAGATTACTTCATGAACAATCAGGCTCGCCGTGATGGTCAGCCAATGCTCAGCCGCGTCAAGGATAGAGCAGCCCGAGATCAGTTGG
>Ga0213858_10001085_pt1 | contig 12887 bp, 14 predicted proteins | sample PICome_FD_160122 | JGI IMG/M metagenome (GOLD analysis project Ga0213858, IMG submission 160122) | Coastal seawater microbial communities near Pivers Island, North Carolina, United States - PICO245 | ecosystem: Environmental > Aquatic > Marine > Coastal | place: USA: North Carolina | collected... | reverse complement strand
GACCCAATCGGTCAGCCGTCTTCTTTAGTTGGTCAGCTAGGTCAATTCCCCCTTTAGCAATAGCACCGAAAGCTCCGATCCCTGCGATGCTCAGAAAAGCTCCCTTCATTCCGCCAAGGGTTTTGTTTATACCCTTGCCGAACTTCCCGACCCGTCTTTGAGCATTAGTAAGTCCTTTTTGAAAAGCCTTGGTATTCAAACCAAGTTTTGCCATTAGAGAAGCATTAGCCATTTTGATTCCTTGCTAGTTCCGCCATTGAGGCTTTTTGGGTCATTGGATTCCTGAAGGAGTATTTGTCTCCTATCTTTCTTTTTAAAATATATTGATAGAGTTGCAGAGTTCTAGCGATTGGAGCTTTCATTATATCCTCATAGCTCCATCCGTACTCCGAAGCCATACAGTCGACAATTCCATTCAACCAAACTCTAGGGTTGGCATCATAGCTAGTCTTCGACTTTTGTCCACTTGGGGGCAGATCGTTGAAAGCTATGTCGATGAAATCATAAACCGAACTGATCATCTTTTTCGTTTGGCAGGCTTTGGCTACCTGGGTAACTAGCTTTTTATCACTTCTTTTCTCATCATCTGATTTGATGGTGAGAAAAAAGTGAGCGAAATCCGAAGCGTCAGGAATGCCTCCCGTGATCAATTTGTTGTCAGCATAGTCGAGAGCTAGGCAGTCTTCCCCCGTAAGCTGACGAACCTTAAACCCGCATATTTCGGATTTAAGGTTCAGCAAAGCCTCCATCCGCAATCGTCTTTCGACTTTTGCGACTAACTCAATTCGCTCATTGGCAGAATTGTCAAAAGAGACTCCCGTCCAATTAGCCATTGATTTAGTTTGTTAGGCGGACTGATCTGTCTTCTTAAATGCTGAGATGTTCAAACGAACAAAGTCTTCCTGAGTCTCGTTTACTGAAACCTCGGTGATCATATAAGTCACCGCACTTGCTCCAGTTGCCGCATAGGTAAAAGTATCTCCTACATCAGGAAGGGCAGTTGTTGTCCCTATCTGAACTGTGAAAGATGCTTCCTCTCTTTGTGGAACTACTACTGCTCCCAAAGCTAGTCCATCGCCATCGTTTAAATCGACTCGATTTGTGGTCTTGTTGTTTGTAAAGGATTCGATAACAAAACCCTTTGATCCCTCTGTAAAAGTTTGGGTTTGAATCCCGAATAGTTGACTGCCGTCATTAGATACGCTCATAATAATAGTATAAATGTTAAATAATTAAGTTGAATACTTTAGGTTTAACTCAGCCTTAGTGACTGTGCTAGACATTGAAAAACGAATATAGTTCCCTCCTGCGACTAGGGTCACTCCTGAGTTTGCCGAACTATCTCCTGATTGATAAGTTCCTGTCGATGGAGTGATTTGTAGCTGATAGGTAGTTGTTGCATCTGAATTCAAGACATAGCCAACCATTACATTAAAGGCAGATGTCGAGGTTATTGTAGTCGATACTTGAGAGGTAAGATTTAAAGTGTCTCTAGTGTAAGTAGTAGCTTTCCCCGTGCTTCTATACTGCTCAGAGCTAGTCGCTAATTTTAAGAATACAGGTCTGACTCCATTCGTTGTCTTGAAGCCAGAGAGATTGAGTCTAACAAAGTCCTCCTGAGTTTCGTTCGTTGAGACCTCGGTGAGTAAATAATAAGTTGAGCCACTATCCGCAGTCACGACATCTCCGACCTCAGGGAGAGCGGTGTTAGTTCCTGCCTGAATCGTGAAAGATGCCTCTTCTCTTTGAGGGACTACTTTAGCTCCAAGCTCGATCCCATCTCCATTATTTAGGTCAACTCTGTTAGTTGTCAGATTTCTAGTAAAGCTCTCAATTACATATCCCTCGGTCTGCAATGCTCCCGTGAGGGTAGGATTGAGGATTCCAAATTTGTGACTGCCATCCTGAATGATACTCATATAAAGAACCCTCTATTGTCAACTTGTCGGAAAAGCGTCATCCCTAATCTCAAATCTGATAGTGTAAATGACAGTCGAGACGGCTAAGTCTCCATCTATCTCATAGCTTGTCCCTGAAGGTCTTTGATAGAGGACATCGTAGTAAGGTAGAATCCTTCCTCCTGATCCGTTATCGGTTGTCCAGTTACTAGCATTGCGGAGCATTGATTCTCTAACCTTAGCTCGGATAGTTCTATGATCTGATTGAGTTCCGTCTACTGAGGCATCGCTAACGATTCGGATGCTCAGAGTTCCTGTGAATTGCATATACTCTAAGTCACTTAGGGTAGCTCCTTTGGGGATCGGAGGATCGTTCGCCTCTCCTGACTCAAAGAGAACCTCTATTCGAGGGACAATGAAAGTGTCTTGGTCTAAGGTTGCAAACAAAGCGGTAGCTGATAACCCAGTAGCAGTAGCTAAAAAGGTCTTTGCGGCAGTCTCAAAGTTTGTCTCAAAGTCGAGAACTGTGTGATCGTTTGGAGCAGGCATCTACTAAACGGCTTTTTGTTCAATTAACTTTTTGGATGTCTCTCTGATTTCCAACACTTCGTCATCGGGATTCTTTATGTTCTCAAGTGTTTTGATAGCCAATTCAGGTCTCCCAAACTTGTTAAGATACTTAGCCTCTAGTTTGAATGCCGTGTCGCCATAGATTTCGGAATGCTGAAGAGCCTCTCCTCTATCTAATTGGGCAACGCAAGCTCTGATATATCCCAGGCCCTTCCATAGACTTTCTTCGTCTTCCCTTGCTCCAAACATCTCAGCAAGGCAGTAATAACATTCTTTTCGATAAGGAGAGTTTGCGATTCCTGACAGGAATGCCTTTTCTGCCTCTTCATCATCTCCGAGCAATCGATGGCAATTCCCTAGCATTATCCAACAGTTATAGACTTCGTGCTGATAGCTATGAATCGCAATCGCCTTTTCGATCCAGGGTATCGCTTCCTCATACTTCAGGGAGTTGAAATGTTCTTTTGCGAGATAGCAATAGTCTTGCTCGTGAGCTTTTATGTCCTTCTTTAAAAGACTAATGTGGAAATCGTGATTCGACTTTTCGTCATCAGGAGAATGCTTAACGGGACATTCATTCAGGACTAAACAATCAACAGTCTTGCTATCTTCCGCCAAAGGTAAGATTTCCTCGTGAACTCTATTCACCCATTGCCATTCATTAGCTTTATGGATTCGGATTTTCCATAAGTTCCCAGACCTTTCGTTTACATCGTACGGCAAGCCGTAGCAATCCCTCCCTGCGTGCTTAGATAGCTCAGAAAGGATTTTCTCAGGGTTTTCGATAGTGTCATCACAATCCAACCAAAAGAGCCACCCATCGTTCTTAGAAGCCATCTCAAGAGCTTTGTTTCTAGCCTTTGAGAAATCGAAATCCTCCCTTGTCGGAAAGATCATTCTTTCAAACTGATAGGGGATGCCTGATGCCTTTATGACATCTAGGCAATCGTCCTTGTCATCTGTGCAAACAAATGAAAGCGTCTTAATGATTGGCTTCAGTTGAGATAGGAGTCGCTCCAAATATTTTACATCGGGAGAATATCCTATGAGGTAGAGATTGAGTTTATCGTTGAGCTTCTGCTTGGCAGTCGAGTCGGAGTGTGACATTGAGTGAATCCTTGTGAGTTCCCATTACTTTAAAATTTGTAGTCCCATCCGTAAGGATATGTCCTTTAGATGGGAGAGTCGTATAAGAACTAATATCAAGGAAGAATTTAGTGTCAATCGTTGTCTCTCTGCCGTCCTCGAAGATGGCAAAAGCAATCTCAATATCTTGCTTGTTAGCTGAATAAACCTCTGTGTTTGTCGTAGGTGTTACAGAGGTTAAGGTAGTTGAAACATTTGCGATGGCAAACTTCAGATTATCGCTTACAAAGCTCGGAGTTATAATGCTCATATAAATAGAGCTATTGTAAAAAAAAAGCCCTCTAGTGAGGGCTTAGGTAGCTTTATGGGCTTTTTATTTATGAGGCGAGTCCGTAATGCAATTCAGCAGTAAGTTCATCGATGATATATTGTTTGCCGTTTTCTACATTCTCGATGATGAATGGTTGCTTCCTTGCTTTAGGTCTGAAACCAACTAGCTTGCAACTTGCTCCACCTATCTTGCAAATGATTTCCTTGGATAAGGTTTTTTTGCCAAGCGATGTTCTCCACTTATTAGCTCTGTCTAGTTCAGCCTCGTGCTGAGGAATAGCATCATCGCTTTGCACCCTTAGTTTAAAAGTCACTTGGTTGTCGTCATAAGTCGCATTAAGTAACTCGAATTTAAAACCATCGCCTTCAAGGTTAAGGTTTTTGTTTATTAGTTCTCTTACAATTTGAGCAGTTTTTTTGTCCATATTATTATTGATTTGATATTAAGGTTAATAGTTAGGACTCCGAAATTGATAAAAGGTTTAACCTTTTGCAAGTTTAAAAATGAATAAAAAAAAGCCCCACTCCTGAGAGTGAGACTTTTTTCACTAGAACTAAAACAAAAGTTTTATACTGTGGAGGCAATCTGACGACCTGCGTTTGTGTTGATGATAACCTCATCGGTTGACATATAAACACGAAGCACATCTGACTTGATTGGCTCATCACGATAAGTCTCGGCAGTAAATGCACCTCCGTCAGGAGCGTAAGCAAGTGTCCGACCGATACCGCCATTGGAGAACTCTCCGCCTGCAAGTTGAGCAACATAGTATTCAGTATTTGACCAAATACGATCACGGCTTGCAGTTTGCCCTTTCTTAGCTGAGTTGTAGCGAGTTGGGCAAATGATGATGTTGTCCACTCCTAGAGCATCTTGAAGCTGAGGTTTGTTTAAGTATAAACCTGAACCTGAGTAGATGTTGCGAACTTCGTCAGCGTTTAAGAAAGCATTATAAAGAGAATGCTCAATGACTAAAGTTAAACCAAAGAATCCGTCAGCGTTAAGCTCTTCAACTGCGTTTTGAACATCCTTAATAGGAGTCGCATCTGCATTTGAAAGAGAGCCGTTGCCTGGAGTGATAGAACCAAAAGAAGCACCTGACATAGCAGTTGAAACACGCAATTCGTGTCCAACCATCAAGTCTCTTTGTAGCTTCTGAGCGATTGCTCCAGTAGCGTCAGAGATGCCGTCATCGTTTGCTTTGCTTTGGTCTTCGTCAGGAAGGACTCCTTCTAAAGCGTATTGAACTGTCGCATAGGACTGTTTGTTGTAATCGAAATCTCTGCGAGCGAAAGATGATCCTGCTGAACGAACTGCGGAATCATTTAAGTCGAATTGATCTGCGTCAAAGATTGGGTAATCACCATTCTTCGTTCCGACATTGCGGATCGGTAGAATTTGAGTTCCAACGAATTTGTTTTCGCCAATCTTGTTAAGTGCCTCGGAGAGGACTGGATTGAATGCTGAGTTTGGATATAAAGACATAATTTAAATTTCTCCTATGTTATGCAGACTCGTGCAGTAATACTTCGATAACATCGTTAGCAACTGCTGATGTTAAAGAAAAGCCAACAACTCCACCTGAAGCGGTTGTTCCTAGTTTACCGCCTGAAGCTCCGTAAAGAGCAGTTCCTGCGTTTGTGATTGTGCCACTTGCGATTCCGTAAGCAGTACCACCACCATTAAGCAAAGCGATCCCTGTGGAATCCCCTGCGGTTAAGACTTCTCTTGTTGTGAAGCCGACACGGGTTTCCCCTGAAGCTACTTTAGTTGCAGTTGAGACAGTTCCGTCAGTTTCTAACTTTGCTAGAATATAAGCTGACATCGTGCCTGTTGCAGTAAAAGTGCGTTGTGTTCCATTTATTACAGTAGACATAATATTAAATAATTAAGTTTATAGATTGAAAAGTTCAGGCTTCTCTTTGCCTAAGCGTAGAGTTGCCGTAAATTCTGAGATGTTATTTTCCCTAGCGTAGTCGCTAATTAATTGAGATTTAAAGGATTTGCTAGGAGACCAATTTGAGTCGTCTTCTTTAGAGACTTCAACTGGTGCAGTTCCTTTGATGAGAGCAGAGAGCTTGGATAGCTTGGCTTCCATTTCCTCTTTTTCCTCTTGCATTTCCTTTTCCTTATCTTCGTGACCACCGAGTTCCTCTTGGAGTTTAGAGATCATCTCTTCCTTCTCCTCAAGTTTTCCCTTCAGGTCATCGATAACAGATTCAAGCGAAGCAACCTTGTCTTCGAGTTTTTCCTCATCTTCGTGACCTTCCATCTTGTCATCTTCGTGACCTTCAAGTTCAGTCTCTTCTTTGAGTTCTTCCTCTTCGTGTTTGCTCAACTCGACTTCTGTGCTGTCTTCTTCAACAGATAATTGAGCTTCTAAAGCCTCTTCTTCTGTTGCTTCGTTGATTTCTTCGTGTTCCATATTTTTTGAATGATTAGTTGAAAAAAGTCCTTTTTGGTTTGCCGCAGGAGTGTCAACGAAATCGGCTGACGATACTTCCTCGACTCTAATAGATGGGAAATCGAATAGAGCGTCTTCGGGCTTTGAATCAAGTTGAACATCTCCGTCAGGAGTAGCCCAGGCCTGAGACGCTGAAAACACTATGCTGAGTCCAAATCGTTCAGGCATCTTCTCTGCCATTTCAAACAAACGATTGAACTGCTTTGAGTCGTCTTCTCTAAATGAGTCGAACGCTTCAAAATCAGCCAATAATCTTTCGCCATCTTTTCTAAAATTCGTAAACATTCCAATCTCTCTAGTGAGTCGATCTTGGAATAAAGCTCCTTGGTGAGTTATATAGGCGGGCAACCTTTCGCCATCGATGGCGTTCAGGATCGTGTCTATGCTTCTTTCATCAACGAATAATTCGTGTCCCAATGCTTCGCCTACGCTTATCAGCGAGACTCCAAACATTTTACCTGACTCTCTGTCGATCTTAGAGTCTTCTATTCCTAATGCTGAAAAACCATAAAGTTTACTGTCCATCTTACTACTCATCTTGTTGTCAATTTGTTTAAGTTTTCTACTCGCCCACTCGATACCCGATGTTCCTCCCCATCCTAACCAAGCGACATATCCTCTATCCTTCCAAGGAGTCTCCTTGAACTTGGGATCAATCTCGGCATTCTTTTGATGCCTCTTAAATGATGCCATCCGAGCAATCGTTTCACGGCTAATCTTTTCCTTCTTTGCTAGTTGATTAGCTCTTCGCCACCCTGTCGCAGTCATTCCTTTCACTTCATCTCCGTGTTCTTCTCTCCATCGCAGAACCTTCTTTGCGTTGTTAGAAGCTGACTCAGGGTAATCGTTATAGGTCTCCTCTAACGAAATGGGTTCGCTCTTATCTTTTTGCACTTCTTGCATTGCATCGGCTTTAGCTTCCCAAGCCTTGCACCAATACTGTGGACGAACTGGAGCTTTGAAACGAGTGCAATAGAAGCGATGATCTTCTTCACCATCCTTGTGGTCTTCTTTATAAAATTTGCAATTAATGCAGGCTTGTCCTTTTGTTTCGCCATCTTTTCTACTCTTTCTGTATGCAGGAGGTAACTCTGATGGGATTGCCTCTCCGTCAGGATACTTCCTATGGTTATCTAATTTGTCTTCCTTTGCCATCGGATGTTCTTTAGGTAGCAAATCAGTATCGTGCTTTCCTGACCGATAGCGTAAATTCCTTAATGCGTGTAAGAACGAATTGACTCTCGCATTTGCCCATTGCTCAGGAGAGCTGACACTCGGTCTGACTGAACTTGGGTTTGTTCGGTAAGCTCCAATCCCACGATTGTAAACAATCTTGAGCTTTCTCAAAGTTGTTTGCTTCCTTGGGTCTTTGCCTACCTTTTCCCGATGCTCTTCTAGTTTCTTCTTTAAACCCTTCTCAACTGTCTGACTGACCTCAGCATTTGAATGCTTATCTAGCTTTTTATCTCTGTCATAAATGCTAGTACAAACGGCAATTCTTTGCTTTGCGTCAGGGAACTCTTTAAGTGTCTCTTCGTCTGAAGCACATCTTGAAACAAAGTCGTTTCTTTCTTCAGTCAATCTGGGTTCAGGCAGAGGCATCTATATTGGCTATCTTTCTAGCTTCAGGCTCAGAGAGTCCGAAGATACTTGTTAAAATTGCGATTAGTTGTTTTGCATCAATGCCTCCGTTTGAATACGAATCTAACAGAGTCGAAATAGCTTGGACTCCTCCGACTCCGATCTTTGTAATCAATGGATCAGCTATCTCCTCGGAATCGCCTTCCTCCTGAGCTATCTCTTTTGTTTGTTTGAATTGCTCCTGAGATGTTAGATCGACAAAGTTTGCAGAGGCAGAGGTATTGTAGACATTCATTAAATCCAAATAAGAGGACAAGTTATGTTCTTTAGCTATGTTCTTCGCTTTGGATATGTTCTGAGCTTTTCTTATCATTACATCCTCAGCCGTATAACCAAAGGGAGCAGTTATATCATCGAGGCTCATTGCACCGACTCTGAGGTAGTCCATATCGGCTTTGACCTGAGCGACCTTATTGACCCATCTAAAAGCAGGTCTTTGCCAACGAACCTTAAAAGGATTTCTCACTCCTGAAGGAACTGAGATAGAGCTATCAGCTATCTTTTGAGTCAGCCATCTTCGGTAGAGTCTCTGCATTGATTTTATCAAATCAGTTTGGTAGTTCTCGACTGTTTGCTGATACTGAAGAATCACTCCTTGAGAAGCGGAGAATGAACTGCCTCCGATGTCCATCAATAAGAACTCAACGGGGATTCCGATGGCTGATCCTGCTTTTCTTAATAAGTAGGAAACCCATTCAACCCCATCGACATTAGGTCTGCCTCCTGAGTTTATAACGCTTACATCTTCTCCAGGTTCAAGATAGTGAAATCTGCCAGGCTCAAAGTTTTCGAGTCCTCCGATAGTGTCCTGATCCTCTGAACCGAGTTGATTTTGTAGTTCAAATTCGTAACTATTTTCTCTCTTAACTGCGACCGATAGTGAGGCGGCAACCTTTGCGGAAATCATTTCGATCCGATCGTATTCATCGCAATCTTGAAGCGTGTTCAAGATAGGAGCTAGTTCAGGGATTCCTCGATACTGAAGAGGTCTTATCTTCTTAAAGAATGGAATAAAGTCTTTGGCACTTATTAATCTGAAATCTCTGAGATTCCCGTTTACTCGGTTTCCTACTGAATAGTTTATAGGCTGACCCAAGTCGTTTATCTCGACTCCGTTTTGAAAATTGTCCTTCTCTGATCCTGTGTATTGACCGCTCGGATTTCCGATTCGTGATCCGTCAATGAATTGAACCTTGCCGTCTAATACAACAAGACCGCAATCACCATAGAACAACAGAGAATCGACCATCTGTTGTTGCAGTTCTCTCATATCAAATTGACCTGTGATGTCAGGGTCTTGAGAGAACTCTTCCCAAGACTCTTCAATTTGATTGTTGAGGCTATCGTCTCCCGTGTTTGCCTGAGGGATTATCCCTCTGCCCACGACATCCGCTTTTCTCAATCGAGACATCGATGCAACTACGGGATTGTTTCTCCTGAACTCTAAAGATGCAGAGATCAGTCTGTCTCTGTCGTAATTACTTAACTCGACCTCTTCAGATCGGATAGCATCGTTTCCTCTGTTCGCTCGGTATCTAGTGTTTTTGATAGCATCATATCCTCTAAATGCTTTCCAAAACTGATTGACGGCAAACCCTAATTTACTCGGTGTCTTTTTCTTAGCCATTGAAATTCCTTAAAGTAATCCGATTTCTACCTGATCCTCCCAAAGTGCTATCCTTTAGAGCTATCAATTTATCTAGTTGCTGAATCTCAGCCAATATGTCCTTTGTATCTTTGAGAGTAAAAGTTTGGTCTCCGATAGAATAGGAGGAGACTCCCTCTTGAGCGAGGTTTTTGTAAGCCGTGATCAGCTTGTCTCGGATTGCTACTAAGTCAGATAGAGAGGTTGTGGATGCCATCGTTAAAAGAGTTTTTGTCAATAAAGCGAAAAGTCCTCTAGCTAAACTACCGAAACTAGAGGACTTTTGCTTATGATTAACAATAATACCAAATGAAAAAACTGTCATCTGACTCTATTGTTAATGATTGTAAAGTCCTCAAAGTCAAATTTGTCCTACCAAAAGGAAGAGGATGATCGTTCCATTCTCTTCTTTCTAGGAGTCCTCTCCTGAGTACCCTTCGGAGCTATCCTATCAACTCTGGCTATTCCGATGAACTTAGACAAAGCTCTCGCCATACATTCGCAGTCAAAGTAGTGATCCCCTTTACTACGCTTCATCTTTCGGACAACCTTGATATGACCCGACCTGTCTGCCTCCTTTGCCCAATAAACGGCAAAGAGTTGCTCATAGTATTCCTTCGGAGTATCTGCAAAAGTGTAGAACCCTGACATCTGCTGAGACCTGAGCTTCGCAATCTCTGACTCCCAAACTGTCTTGTCGATATGGAGATAAAGAAACTTCCCTTTGTTCGCTCTTCCTTTATTGTCTCCCGTGAATGGGTCTTTCTGTTGTAAGCGATAAGGCTCTGCCATTGTCTTCCAACCTCTCGATCCAAACCAATGAGAGCGTCTCCTGAAGACTTCCTCATAAACCTCTTGAGTTCTATCACCCGCACAGTCAATTATTGCTTTATGACATTTATGTTGCTCGAATAGAACATCTAAGTCCTGAAAAGAAGCAACGCTTCCAAAGTCTATGAGATAGCTATCGCCTCCTCCATCAAAGCCTCTGACTACGAATCTAAAGTGATCGGTCTGAGTATCGACTGCAAGGATTCTAAAATCACCCTTCAAGTCTCCTCTCTCATAGTCTGACTCTAAGACATTTGCTTCGCTTTCGTCCTGATTGATAAAGTCTTCCCTCCAGGCCTCAGCAAGATTGCCCTGCACGAACTTCTTTAGTCCGTGAGTGCTTTTGCTTACTTGTAACCAACTGACCATCAAATCAGCGAAAGTCATAGCAGGCGAATACATAGAGTTTAAGTGATAACTACGATGTCCAGTAGGAGCGTTCAAGTTGCCTTGCCTCCATTCTCCCTTCTTTAGCATAGTCGGCTTGTGGGCATCTAGAATCTTGCAATCGCACTCCTGACATCGATAGTGTGCCGATGATGCAACTTTGATAAAGTCCCAAGAGCCGTCCTCTAGTTTGCTATCTTCGTCAAAGCCGATTCCGTAACGCATCTTTCCATCCTTGTCCTTTTGCCTCCATTGAAACTCGATCATCTCATTGCACTCAGGACACGGCATAAAATACCTCCTTTGGTCTCCATAAATAAACTCTTCCCAAATGCCTCCGACCTCATCTTTAGGAGTAGAGGTTTGGATTATCTTATATTCCCTTCGACCCTTAATTCGCTCAAGTGCGGCGAGGCGAATGTCAGGATCAATCTCATCAATCTCATCGAGAACCAAGTAGGCAACAGGAGCGGACTTAACATTGTTCTCCGAGCCTGCTCCTGCGAAGGTTAGCACGCAGTTCAGGAACTCTTGCCTCATATTAGTTATCTTGTCGGTATCAATCTTCCCTGATGCGACCGAGATTGGGCATTGCTCTCGCAGAGGCTTGCAGTCCTCAAGGAATGGCAACCATCTGCCTTTTGAAAAGTTCCGAGCGTTCTCTGCCGATGGCATTATCCAAAGAGTATCCTTGGGGAACTCGGAAAGAAGATAGGCGACTCCTGCATACATTGTAGTCGTCTTAGAAGATTGAGAACCCCAACAGAGAGTCACTTTGCTGACCATCGGATCGACTAAAGCGTTTAGAGGTTCTTCAGCGTAAGGAAAGATTTTCAACGCTCCTGATAGCTCGGAGACATTAGCTCGAAGCACACAGTTGTCATAAGCCCACTCAACTGGAGAGGTTAGTTTTCTAGGAGCGAATAGTCTTGTTAGTTCTTTTGTGAGTAGTGATGTCATTGCACAACGAAGCCGTGACGATCAGCAAACTGTCTAGCGTACTGAGTGACTCCATCTTTAGTTCTATTTTGGAAATTCTTTACCTGACCATTGAGAGCCAACTTGAATGCAATAATGCCTTTGGCTTTTCGATTGAGTGCTGATTGAACGAAACTGCTGACAACGATTGTATAGTTGTCTCGACTGCTTACTGTCTCAAATGCTCTCAATGCTTTCATAGCTCCTGCAGGAAAGTGTTTGAGTGCCTGTTTAGCGTCTTTCTTCAATTCGGTCTTTCTTCTCATTGGCAGTCCCAAGATTTGCCCTAGCTTAACGAAACTAGCTGATCCCGTTCCGAGATTCCTTGTTCTCTTCTTAACCTCTTTATCGTAGTGAATTCGTGCCGACCTGATTACCTCTCTGGCTCTTTGTTGATCGCCATTTTTCTTAGGGAACTTTCTACCTCCCCTCGAAGCCCTTGTTTGCGATCCCCAAGGTAGCTTCCCTGCTGGCAGATTCTTTGGAGGAACTCCCATCACCCCTTCTTTAACTAAAGCCCAGTTGTATCTCCTAGTCTCATCGCTCGGACTGACCCATAGGTTTCCTTTACTTGTCAGGACATACTTGCCGTCTCCATTCGGATTCTGAAAAGGTCTTCTTAGATCAACCTTTACTGATTCCTTTATTGATTTTCTACTTCCGACCTTTGTCTTCTTAGCTGACGCAATCAGGACATCCTCGGTCACGGCTCTGACTATCTTTCGAGTCTGCTGACCGCTAAAGAGCTTGAGTTCCCTCACCATAGCATTGAATCCCTTGCTATCTATCTGAAGAGTCGATTGCATCTATAAAACCTTAAATTGTAAAGCGTCCGACTCATATACATAGCCGATTTGCTTATTTATTAGAGTGCGATTCCTGAACTCGGTTGTCTTGGGCATCGATCTTTCCTCCCAGGCGAAATCGTATCCTGCTTCTTTCATCTTGGTTATGTTCCAGGCCCAAGCGTCTCCATTGAACTCAACGACATAAATAAAATCCCGTCCTGACTCTTCCGCTTTTGGTATATTGCTATCGAACTTAGACTTCTCAAGT
>Ga0213858_10001082_pt1 | contig 12908 bp, 13 predicted proteins | sample PICome_FD_160122 | JGI IMG/M metagenome (GOLD analysis project Ga0213858, IMG submission 160122) | Coastal seawater microbial communities near Pivers Island, North Carolina, United States - PICO245 | ecosystem: Environmental > Aquatic > Marine > Coastal | place: USA: North Carolina | collected... | reverse complement strand
CTCACTTAATACGGATTCGTTGGTCTCTTCTTTTTGTACCAGGTTGTCCACCGTATCTGAGTCTACCCGAACAAAAGTAACCTCATTTCCGGCGCTCTCCAGGATTTGCATAAAGTGATTATCCAATATGGTGTTCATCAACAGCACATTATACTCTCTGCTTTTTGCGGCCTGAATAAAACTATCATGCTCTTTTGGATCATTGGTATAAAGCAAAATAGTTTTATCATGCTTATCTGTTTGAAGGGGTTTTACTTTCTCCTTATAGGATTCAAGGGTATAATATTGGCTATCGACATCTTTCAGGAGGGTGAACTTCATAGCTCTCTCCTTAAATTTTTCGTCGGATATAATACCGTATTTTACAAACACACCTATATCATCCCATTTCTTTTCAAATTCTTCCCTTTCCTTTTTAAACAGTTCATTCAGTTTATCAGCAACCTTTTTTGTAATGTGGCTGGTGATTTTCTTTACATTATTATCACTTTGAAGATAACTTCTGGATACATTCAGAGGAATATCGGGTGAATCGATCACACCATGTAGCAAAGTCAAAAACTCAGGCACGATCTCTTTTACATCATCCGTAACATAAACCTGGTTGCTATAAAGCTGAATTTTATTTTTTTGGACTTCCAGAGTATTATTCACTTTTGGGAAGTACAGGATACCTGTAAGGTTAAAAGGGTAATCAATATTTAAATGTATCCAAAAGAGCGGAGGACTGCTAAAAGGATATAATTCGTTGTAAAAATTTATATAGTCTTCATCTTCCAGATCGGTCGGTTTTTTCTTCCAGGCAGGAGCGGTATTATTAATGATATTATCTACCTCTTTTTCTTTTTGTTCTGCCTCTTCTCCTTCTCCTTCGGTATAATATTCGGTCTTTTTTCCGAACTTAACCTCTACCGGGAGAAACTTACAATATTTCTGTAGCAGCCCTTCAATCCTGGCTTTTTCCAAATATTCTTTACTATCTTCACTAATATGAAGAATAATATCCGTTCCCCGGTCCGATTTTTTTTCATTTTTTTCTAAAATAAATTCGGTATTTCCAGTACAGGCCCACGTCACACCTTCACTATCCTCCTTATATGATTTTGTGACAACCTCAACTTTATCTGCCACCATAAATGCAGAATAAAACCCTAGTCCAAAATGTCCAATTATACTACTTTCATTTTTGTAGGTTTCTAAAAATTCCTGCGCACTGGAGAAAGCCACCTGGTTGAGGTATTTCATTACCTCGCCTTCATCCATGCCTATTCCCCGGTCTCTGATAGTCAGTGTATTTTCCTCTTCATTAATAATAACTTCAATGGTTGTATCCCCTATTTCTCCTTTAACTACTCCTCTGGAAGCAAGGGTTTTTAGCTTGGTTGTTGCATCTACAGCATTGGAAACAAGCTCTCTTAAAAAAATCTCCTGGTCTGAATAAAGAAATTTCTTGATGATGGGAAAGATATTCTCAGTGGAAACTGAAATGGTACCTTTTTGCATTATACTGAGTTTTTGATTTGATTAATTAGTAAAAGACAACAATATTGAGGTCAAACGATATGCCAGAGCTCCTATTCTGCCAGAATGTCTGAAAATTACTATTTTTTGAGGAGGACAAGCTGTCAAAAATACTGAAATATATAAATTCATTATAAACTGAAACCAGTTATTGCTGTCACAATATTGAAAAAAGTGGAATGTTATAATTGAGGATAGCTCGTATTATTGTGGTGTCGTTTAGAAAAAACAATCATCTAAAACAAAGAATTACAAAAAAATTCCACAAATAGAATTTTAGGAAAGGAAATAGAATTTTAGGAAAGGTTTTTGCAATAGATGATCAAGGAAATAAAGACTACTGATAAAGTTTAAAATAATTTTCCATTTTTTGGAATCGTTTTATTTTCTCCCCCTTATAGATTCCCACATAAAGCAAGCCGATTAAATGAATATTTAATTCCATATTTCTGGAATTTTTCAATAAAGAGTATTGGGACCTAATGTGGTCCCGAGAAGTGAGCGAGACCAGTTTCTTGGGGGGTAGAACTGGTCTCAAAGCTCACTATAATTTACCCCTCGAGAGACCCCCCCACGAAATATTTCTCATAGCCGTAAAGAAAAAGGCTAGCAATAGTCTTTGGGTGAGGCAGACCAGTTCGTCGGGGGGTAGATCTGGTCTTGCTCTCACTTTTTTTTTGCAAACAGGGGCTTGGTAGTTAAGGAACTGCCAAGCCCCTGTTTACATTAGCCATTTTCTGGCGAAATAAAAGGCAGAAATGGTATGTGGATGCCGAATGATTCCATTTTCTATTCTCTCATACACTTCTTCCGGGGGTAATAGCAATAATTCTACATCTTCGGCATCATCCAGTTCCATTTCATACTCCAACCTGGCTTCTTCCATAAAATAATGATGTACCAGACTGTCCATAAATACAGGATTAGACTGAACATACCCCAGATACCTCCAGTTGGTTCCGGTATAACCCGTCTCTTCTCTCATTTCTCTCTTCGCGGCAAAAAGGGGAGTTTCTCCTTCATCTATCATACCACCCGGAATTTCAAGGGTATAATCCCCGATCCCAAAACGAAATTGATTAACAAGGATTATTTTACCATCGGTATTTTTGGCAATTATATTAACAGAGTCTGCACCCGACAAAGCAATGGTTTTTACCGTTTTTTCATTTCTGGGGTTTTTATAGTAATCAAACCGTACTTTTAAAATTTTTAAATCAGCTCCTGCTTCTGTCTTGACCAATTGCCAGGTTTCTTCTTTTTTCATAAGCTTATTTTTCTTGATAAACTACTGCTTCTATAATAAAATATTTTTTCAATATTTGTATATAAATCAATCGAAAATGAGTTCCATCTCTAAATCAAAATATACCAGCCTGATCAAAAAGGAGGCCCAACGACTGGGATTTGACTTTATTGGCTTTGCAAAAGCGCAAAGACTGGATGAGGAGGCCCGAAAACTAGAGCAGTGGCTATCTCAGGATTTTCATGGCAAAATGGCCTATTTAGCTAACCATTTTGAAAAGCGGATCGATCCGACAAAACTGGTTCCGGGCGCAAAAACGGTGGTTACCCTCACCTATAATTATTATACAGACGAAAAACAGAAAGATCCAGCTGCCCCAAAGATTGCCCAATATGCTTATGGAAAAGATTATCATTTTGTACTAAAAGAAAAACTCCGGGCACTTTTAAATTATATGCAGGAAAAAATTGGTGCTGTCTCCGGCAGGTGTTTTGTAGATTCTGCCCCCGTTTTGGAAAGAGACTGGGCTAAAAAGTCCGGTGCTGGCTGGATAGGAAAGAATACTTTGCTGATTCACCCGAAAAAAGGATCTTATTTTTTTCTTGCAGAATTAATTATCGATCTCGAACTGGACTATGATCATCCAATTAAAGATTATTGTGGTACCTGTAGTCGCTGTATCGATGCCTGTCCAACTGATGCCATTTCACCGGAAGGGTATATCCTGGACGGCAGCAAATGTATTTCTTATTTTACCATAGAATTAAAAACGGCCCTGCCGGAAAACTACAAAGGAATGTTTGAAAACTGGATGTTTGGATGTGATATCTGCCAGGATGTTTGTCCGTGGAATCGTTTTTCCAAACCCCATCAGGAAACCGATTTTAAGCCACACCCCCGACTACTCGAAATGAAAAAAGAGGAATGGGAAGAGCTAACAGAGGAGGTATTTAGGGATATTTTCAAAAAATCTGCTGTAAAGAGAACAAAATTTAATGGGCTGAAACGAAATATTGCTTTTTTAAAATAATAAACCATGCAGGCTTTTCTTTTTGTATTTATCGGAGGTGGACTTGGAAGTATCTGTCGCTATGGTATCGCCAGGATACTCAGAGACCTGGAAACAGATTTCCCTTTAGCTACCCTTCTTGCCAATTTACTGGCCTGTGTCGTCCTGGGAGCACTGGTCGGTCTAAGTTTAAAAGGAAATCTAAACAGTCCTGCCAAATTGATTTTCATGACCGGTTTCTGTGGTGGTTTTAGCACCTTTTCCACTTTCTCTTATGAAACTTACGACCTATTGCAGTCAGGAAATTATTTTATTGCTTTTTCTAATATCTTTCTGAGTGTTATTGCCTGCCTGGTTTGTATTTTTATTGGACTCAAACTTGCCGGATAATTCATAACTGGAAAAAAATCTGGTTATTTTTCTATTTTTGTGCTGTGAAACGGTGCCTTTGTCGCCGAAAGAGTTTTATATAGTGCACGATTTTTGGAAGAACCAATTTATAATTCACGAGCTGCAAATAAAGCTTATTTAATAAGCTAAGTTTTTGACAGAATTATCTGTAAATGGAGCAAAGAGAAAACCTTCTGGATGTATTAAAAATATTTTTTAAATGGTGGAAACCTATTGCCTACCTTTCACTATGCATTGGTCTTATATCTGTGCTCATTTCTCTATTGCTACCTAATTATTTTGAATCCACTACTATTTTTTATGCCTCCAGTGTCGACCAGGCCAAACCGGGGCAGATATTCGGAACTTCAACACGAGACATTGAATTTTATGGCGATGACCGGGATAATGACCGGCTAATGACCATTGCAGAATCTAATGAACTATCGGATTATATTATTCAAGAATTTGACTTGTACCGGCACTATGACATTGATTCTACAAAAGAAAAAGCCGCTTTCAGGGTTCGGGAAAAATTTAACAAACACTATACCGTAATCAAGACCAAGCGAGATGCCATTGAACTATCTATAGAAGACCAGGATAAAAAGCTAGCAGCCGATATGGTCAATTCTGCCAGAGACAAGGTAAACGAACTGGCCATATCAATTATCAAAGACCAGCTATTGAAATTAAAGGAGTCACTCAATAAAAACATACAGGAAAAAAGTGACCAACTTTCAATTATTGGGGATAGTATCCAGGCACTTAAAAACAGGTATGGAATATTTAATACGCTGACACAGGGAGATGTGTTTGCCGACCAAACCCTTTCTGCTTCTGCCCGGCTGGCTCGTGAACAGGCCCGGTTTGATGCACTTAAACGGTCCAACTCGGTGCCAAAAGATACCCTAATAGTCATAGCTGCCAATATCGCCGGATTAAAAAGTGAGTTAAGCAGCTTGAAAAATAGCACCTTTCAATATAATCAGGGGCTTTCCAGGGTCATTGTTTTGGAAAGACAAGAAAAAGATATGAGTACCAAACTCAGCATGGAAAGGGTGCAGTTAAACCAGCTAATGACTACTTTCAATTCTCCTTTATCAGCAATCAATCTGATCGAAGAGGGACATATTCCCATCATAAAATCCCGACCGAAACGATCCCTAATCGTTATCAGCGCCGTATTGATTGCTTTTGTCTTTAGTCTGGTAGGCGTCCTTTTATTTGAATCCTATCGGGATATAGACTGGGATCAAATTACAAAAACAAATTAGTATCAGGTTAAATTTTCTTTCTCCTTCCCAATGCCAACTCTATATGTGCGATATGATGGTCACCATGCCAGGCATAAAGGCTAATCAGTTCATCCAGCCGTATGGTTTTTCCACTTTCAGGATGAACAAAAGTCCTTTTCAATTGGTCTGTATCCATCGATTTCAGTAGAATCGTCCATCTTTGATGCAATGCTTCTAATAATTTTAGAGATACTTCTACCGGTGTTTGAAAGGTATCCTCCAACTGAGCCCAACGATCCTCATAATAAGCCTTAATTGTAGGATGTTCTTCTGTCAAAGTCCATTTAAACCGTATGTAACTGTTCAGATGACTATCAACTACATGATGAATAACCTGTCTGATTGTCCATCCCTCCGGACGATAGGTAAGATTCATCTCTTCCTCTGTTAGCCCCTGAAGCAATTCTCTGAATCTCGCCGGTTGGGCCGCAATTGAATCTATCCATTGACCGATTATGGCAGGGGTGATCTTACCGGGAGCGGAGTAACGACCGACCGGATATTTTAAATGTTCCATTTCACAAATTTTAAGGAATCAAAAAGAGCAATAGTCAATCATTCGACTACTGCTCTTTGATTAGAGGGATTTAAATTTAAGGACTTTATCGGGAAAAATAAGATTATCCAAAACACTTTTTTCACAGGTTAGCCACCAACAGCCCAATTCTTTTAAAATTGCCCTTCGCCATCACCTCCGTAATTCCCGTCACCTCTACCACGGCTCCGCTTTTTATTTTGATTCAACCGGTAGTTGAAGGTAAGTGTGGCTGTTCGGGCACGCCACTGGAATTCACTTTCGCTATAAAAATTATCCAAAAAGGTTTCTGATCGGTATTTTCGGGAATTGAAAATATCCCGAATACTTAGAGTGATCGTACCCTTATTTTTAAGAACATCCCTGTTTACTGCCAGATCAGAAGAATAAATGGCTCTTCGTTTGCCCTGTGTTGTGTTTCTGGGCGCCCGGTAGTTAATTCTTAATTGTAAATCTGTTTTTTTCCAAAGTGTCATTCGGGAGGTTGCCCTACCCTGCATGGTGTAAGTATCCGCACCAAGTCCGGGTTGTATATTACTACCATCCGTGATAGCTCTGAAAAAATTGAGATCTCCATTTAGTCGCCACCACTCTGTAGGATTATAGGAAAGTACAAACTCCAGACCATAAGCATGCTCATCCTTGAGGTTTTCGGGGCGCGAAAGAGTTTGCTGGTCATTAAGAACAGTCTGGATTCCCCTTGCTATAGTACCGGTAGAATAGCGGTAGTAAACAGAAGAGCTAACCGTTCCTTTATTAAAATATTTAATGTGCCCTAATTCTATTGAGTGAGTCAATTCGGGGTCCAGATTAGGATTTCCGGTTCGTTGGTTCCGTGCATCAGAGAAAGAGAAAAACGGGTTGAGGTACCAAAACCTTGGCCGCTGAATACGTCTGCTGTAACTCAGTTGTACTGCATTTTCTTTGGGTAGATCATAGGTAAAATGGGCACTGGGAAATAAATTGAAATAATTTCGGTCGTTAACTTCTCTTGTCTGGATTAGCTCCGTGACCACATGCGAATATTCCCCTCTCAATCCAAACTGATAAGAAAACTTATTTTTCTTATCTCCTACAATGGCATACAGAGCATGAATATCTTCGTCATATTTAAAGTTATTGCTAAAAGGGTTACCCTTAAAATCAAGTACAGGTTGCCAAAGATTATCCTTAAATTCTGTTATCTGATAATCATTTTTGATATCCCGGATAGAACTCCTGATCCCAAATTCCACTTTACCTTCTTTACTGATTGGGTTGACGTAATCGATCTGGAAGAGCCATTGTTTTTCACTTTCATCATTTTCAGAATCCTGTAACAAGTCTGCTTTATCAGATGGCAAATTATCTCCCAGGAAGTATTTTTCAACATAGTCCGAGCTTTCTATTTCACTATCTTCTTCAAACTGGACCGTAGCTGTCAACTCCTGTCCTTTTTTATCAAAAGTTCGTTTGTAATTTAAGGAATACTGGATCGATTGTTCGTCTTCCCGTTCATTGTCAGCACGGGTAGTGATTTCCTGTAAATTTTCCAGGTTGGTATTTTCCAGATAATCCCTGTAGAGAATAGATGACTGATTATCTTCATCACTCTTTCGATACATAAAAGCACCTGTCAGGGTATTATATTTATCGAAATAATAATCTGCACCAAATCGAATGCTATTTGACCAGCCTCCTCTGTCATGATCTCTGGTTTGATCCTGAATAAATGTTGTATTATCTCTATATCTTTCCTGATAATTAAACCCACCTCCGTTATTCGTGCGATAAAATAAACCGTAATTACCGAAGAAATTCATTTTCTTTCTCCTCAGGTTCATATTAACACCAACACCATAGGTTTCCGGTTGTCCAAGCGTCACATCAAAAGAACCGTTGACCCCCTTTTTCTTTTCTTTTTTCAATACGATATTGATGATCCCTGTCATTCCTTCTGCTTCGTACCGTGCGGAAGGATTCGTAATGACTTCCACCTTATCGATAAGGTTGGAGGGCAAGGAGCGCAATCCATTTGCATTATCCACTCCAACCAGCCCTGAGGGCTTTCCATCGATCAGAATCCGTACATTTTCACTACCTCTCAAACTCACATTACCTTCCACATCTACAGCAACTGAAGGGACATTATCCAAGATATCCTCAGCAGAGGCACCGGTATTTGCCAGATCTTTACCAACGTTAAAAACACGTTTATCCAGGCTCATTTGCATTTGACTCTTTTCGGCACGGACTTCTACCTCCGCCAGGACCTGCGCATCAGCACCTAATGCTATGACGCCCAGATCGAGCGTAGACTGACCTTTGCCAGGAGAGACATTAGCTATTGTTTTTTTCTGAAATGAAAGGAATTCTATCACGGCATAATAGTTATCCGCAGGAGCTTCAATCAAAAACAAGCCTTTCTCGTCACTGATTCCGCCGGTAAAAAGGGTGCTATCTTTTTTGAGGTACAGGGAAATAGTCGCATAGTCGAGCGGCTCCCCGTTTTCACCATCAATTATCTTTCCCTTGATGGTTGTTTTGGTCGGGCTTTGATTACGATTTTGAGCCAGCAGGAGGACGGGACTCAAAAAACATAAAATTAAAATTAAAAATGTCAGGTGATTTCTCATGGAATAAAATTTAATGAGACTAAGTCAAATAATAGACTTTATTCTGAAATGGGTTTATGCGAAAAAAATTAAAGATTTTGAATTTAATCGAGGCGGCAAAACCGCAGCAGCCCCCTGGGCGTTTGGTTTTAACAACGATGAGTAAATTTAAAAGATCAATTTTTTACGATGAAGTTGTTTAAGAATGGCTGCTGAGTTTATAAGGAAATGATTTTTGTATCAATTGAGGCTTTTTTGGAGCCGCATAGCAGCGCTATGGGGCGAGAAAAAAACGAAAAGTGATACAAAAAGACATTCTTAGAAGCCAGTGAGCTATTTTTAAACAACTTCGATACAATTTATTTTAGAATAAAGTCTAATAACTAATCAGGTTTGAATTTGTTCAACAAAATTAAACTTTAATCCTATGGAGAATTTGTAGGAAATTTGAAGGAATTCTGAAGTTAGGGTGTAGAGTCGAATTTTACGATCAACTGATGTACCCCTTCTTTAAAATGATAATGAATAATCCAGTTATTGACCTCGCATATTTTTTTGGCAATAGCAAGACCCAATCCCAGGGACTGACCACTCTGGTTATTTTTCCGAAACCGTTCAAACAATTGATCCGTGGGCACAGTAGGAGGAAGTCCCGGGTTTTCAACGACCAGCTTATCTTTGTCTAGTCTGATTTTTATCCAGCCATTTTCTAAATTGTATCTGACTCCATTCTTAAGCAGATTACCCACCAGAATATCAGCAATTGATGCATTGACCGGTAACATAACATTGTCGCTTATAGATTTTTCCAGACTGAGTCCTTTAAGTTCACAAAGATCCTCAAAATTGGAAACCGACTGTCTGAGAACTTCTGAGAAGTCCGTAGTTTCCCTGCTGGTAAACTCATCGTTTTCTATCTTTGTCAGAAGTGAAAGAGCCTGTCCGAGCCGGGATAATTTAGTTAGAGAAGCCTGAGCTGACTGGATAAATGGGAGCTGATCAGGTTTGAGGTGAGGATTTTCTATCAATAATTCCAACTTACCCTTAGCTACAGCAATAGGCGTCTGCATTTCATGCGCTGCATTTTCTGAAAATTCTTTTAGGGAAATATAATCCCTACGCGCCTTATCTGTCATTTGAGAAATAAAATCATTCAGTTGCTCAAATTCAGTAGTAGTCGTTTTGGCAAAATTAAGTTTTTCACTATCCTTCAGGTTGAAGGTGCGGATTTTCTGAAGGGTTTTCTGAAAAGGCCGAAAGAGCCAACTGGAAATTAAAAAGCTGAATAAAAGCAATATTAAGCCCAGGCTTAAAAAAAGACGGGTCATCAGATTAATTATCCCATCAGAAACATCATCTCTTTCCATAAAGTTATCAAACATCACAAATCTGAAGTATTCACCATCAATATTTCGGGTAATCTTCAACTTCCGATGCGGTTCAAGCCTTTTAAGATAGGGATGCATAGCCATGGTATCTGAAAAAGAATAAGACGTGTCTCCTGGTGCTACTACATCTACCCTGGAGATATTGGTTTTATCACTTTGCAATGCATCCAGTGGTTTTCCCTCCCTTATCGCGTTTTCAAGCAACCACATATTCATCGCAATGGAATAATCGGTTTCGGTAGCAACTGTTTTCATAACCGTGCCATAGGTAATAATGCCGGCTATGCCAAAAACCAGTAATGAAATAAACAAAAAAAGCAGGGTTGCTTTAGTAATTAAACGCATACCTTAACCATTGTGAAATTTATAACCTAATCCGTATATCGTTTTGATATAGTCCTGTCCACCTCCAGCCGTTATTTTCTTGCGAAGATTTTTTATGTGCTGATAAACAAAATCAAAAGAATCCAAAAAATCAACATTATCCCCCCACAGGTGCTCTGCAATTGTCTGCTTGGTCAATACCCGGTTTTTATTGGAAATAAAGAAAAGAAGTAGTTCGTACTCTTTTACCGTTAATTCAAGTGGTTGACCATCAATACTTACCTCGTGGTTATTCGTATCTATATTGATTTCATTAAATTTAATTTCTGTGAATCCCTGAAATTTTCTTCTTCTGTAAATTGCTTTAAGACGAGCATTCAACTCCGAAAGATGAAAAGGCTTGGTGAGATAATCATCAGCGCCCAGTTCCAATCCGAATATTCTGTCATCCAGTGAATTCTTAGCAGAGATAATCAATATACCGGCTTCTGATTGTTCCTGTTTTAACAAATGAAGTACGTCCAGTCCGTTGCCATCAGGCAACATAATATCCAAAAGAATAACATCGTAAGAAAACACATTGAGCTTTTCGATAGCCTCCTGATAGGAGTGAGCTATCTCACATATTACCTCATTGGTAGACAAATAGGATTTAATGTTGTCAGCTAAAGCTTTCTCGTCTTCGATTACTAGTAATTTCATAACGAAACAAATATAAAACGCAATTTTGAGTAAAATTTGAAGTATATTGCAAATTCATTTTTCTGACAAACAGATATATCAACCGTGTCTTCAGCTGAAATTTTCCTGCAATATCAACCACAGTTACAAAAGATTGCCTTCAACATGGTCGGCTGTATGAAAGATGCTGAAGACCTCGTACAGGACACTTTTGAAAAGTGGCTGAAAGTAGACCAATCCAGGATTAAAAATGTCAAAGCTTACCTTATACAGTCTCTGAAAAACATCTGCATCAACTTTCTCAACTCTATCCGAAGATCCAGAGAGATTAATTTATCCAATCGGCTGGAAGAATTTCGCAACAAATATGTTGAGCTCGACTTCCGACCTTTTGATTTTGAACAGGATCTATTAGCCGGCCTTTCTGATTTATTGCAGAAACTGACTTTTCCCGAATTTAGCCTCCTCATTTTAAAGGAAGGCTTTGAAATGGATTATCCGGAATTAACTGAAATTTTTGAAAAAAGAAAAGACCACTGCAGACAACTGGTAAGCCGGGCAAAAAAGAAAATAAAGGCTTCCAATATACGTTTTCCGCTAAACCTGGAAAAACGAAATGAACTCTCCAGAGAACTAAGCCTTGTCTGCAAAAACGGCAACCTTCAGCAACTCATTCATCTTTTACAAAAAGAAGTTGCCAAATTGCCAAAGGTCAGAAAAAATTAATTCCTTTTTCCTGTTTTTTAGCCCTTCTTGTCACAAATCTTCTTTTTTATTGTCCTGTGTGTACTACATCATCAGCTAAAAATACATGCGTTGAATTAAACGCTTAGGCTAATTTTTCAAAAGAAATAGAAATGGAACAGGAAATTAAAAAAGATTTACAAGACTGGGCAAAAATTATTAGCAGATATAAAAAACCGGATAATACCAAAGCTGCCATACAAATACTCAATTCCTTTTTGCCCTTTATCGGTTTATGGATTCTGATGTATTATTCCCTGTCTGTTTCTTATTTTATAACATTGGCACTTGCCTTTATTAATGCCTTTTTCCTCGTTAGGATTTTTATTATCCAACATGATTGCGGACATCAATCCTTTTTAGGTAAAAGAAAATGGAATAACAGAATCGGGCTAATTTGTAGCTTTTTCAGTGCAATCCCCTATAAATACTGGGCTAAAGTTCATAATCATCATCATGGTCATACCGGTCAGTTAGAACAGCGGAATTTTGGAGACATTAATTTCCTCACCGTAGACGAGTTTCGAAAGCTTCCTTTTTATCGAAAATTTATCTACCGGATATTTAGAAGTCCCTTTATGCTTTTTTGTATTGTACCTATTATTTATCTGGGTATTTCTCTGAGATATCCATTTATGGGGAAAAACCTGAAAGGTTGGAAAAGCATACACAAAGCGCTGAATATAAATAACTTCCTGTTTGTGCTGTTCTTTGCAGGCTGTGGATTTTTACTGGGCTGGAAGAATTTCTTAATGGTACACCTTCCAATCGTTTATTTTTTTGGCGTCATCGCTTTCTGGTTCTTTTACATACAACACCAACATGAAGATACCTACCAGCAATGGAAAAACAACTGGGACTATTTGATAGCCGCCATTAAAGGAGCTACTTATTACAAATTACCAAAAGTATTCCAGTGGCTCACAGGCAACATCGGTTTTCATCACATCCACCATTTGAGTGCTAAAATCCCAAATTATAACCTGGAACAATGTGCCAGAGAAAACCCCATTTTACAAAAACATGTAAAAATACTGACCTTCACAGAGAGCTTAAAAACAATTCATAATAAATTATGGGATGAAGAGAGCAAACGAATGATCACCTTTTCAGAATATGAAAAACTGCAAAAAAGAAAAACAGAAGCTGCCTAATGGCGATATTATCTTATTTCCCCA
>Ga0213858_10001080_pt1 | contig 12916 bp, 3 predicted proteins | sample PICome_FD_160122 | JGI IMG/M metagenome (GOLD analysis project Ga0213858, IMG submission 160122) | Coastal seawater microbial communities near Pivers Island, North Carolina, United States - PICO245 | ecosystem: Environmental > Aquatic > Marine > Coastal | place: USA: North Carolina | collected... | reverse complement strand
CCCACCCATGACCTTTCAACTTTAATACCATTTGTTTTACCAATACCAATAGAAACAATTTTCAATATTTCTCCAGTGTCAGCAGCACCAACTCTTACATAGTCTCCAGCAAAGATTGAAGTAATACCTGCAAATTCTATTACTTCATCTGCAGCTGCTGCTTCTGCAGAGAGTTCTGTTATAATCCTTGTCTCCGAAATTGGAGACTGTAACATATTATCAATGGTCAACATCACTTTCTGATTTGCATCTTTAGCAGTCAGTGTGTGGAAATTTTGTATTCCGTTTCCAGTGAATGCGATAGAAACTGGATTTTTTGCTAAAGCATGTTCAGCAGTTGCTGCAATCTTAACAAAGTTTTCATTAACTTTAATACAGAAAACATCCGCTGGTAAAAGAGTGGTTGCGCCAACACCTGGGAATGCATCTGTTGATGCAATTGAAATAGCATCTGTCTTAATTCCTAAAGGAGAATTATAAGTCAATGCTTGTCCACTAACAAAGAAGTGGTTTGGCATCTTAATTGTGTTCTCTGAAATATTAACAATTGCTGAATCTGAAGAATCAAAACTCCTTTGGAAAATATTGTCATTTTTATGAGTTAATTCAAAATCTTTCTTGATAGTATTTTTGGTGCCAGTATAAGTAGAGAAATGAGACTCTACAAATGCAGATTGCATATCTTTCAAGTCTGGTGTCGTAACAATTTCATTTACAGACAGTGTATTAAGATATGTCTTAACGTGACATGCTATACCTGCATTTGGTGTGAAGACTATTTGAGTTGTATTAGTTCCTAGTCTGTTAGCACCCAGTGTTCCTAATCCAGATACTCCTGTATTACCCTCGGAATCAATAATTCCAAATTCAGTCAAGAATACATCACTATCATTATCAACAACAACAATTTCTGATATTTGAGAAATATTGTTTGTTGTATCAGTTACTACAACGATTCCATAACAACCATCAATACCAACATTGACATTATTTGCATAATGACCAACTCCAACTGCAGATGGAGACCCTGAAGCTGCTATATCTTGACCTTCTGCAATCAATTGAGCATGAGTATAATCTTGAGTTCCAACACCAACATATTTTTCAGAGGAGATACCAATTGACAGTGCATTCAAATATGTTGTGGTAATACCTGCATCATATGGAGTAAACTTAACAACAATATCAGAGCCAGACATGGTTACACCATAAGTTCCAAGTCCAGTTGTACCTGATGAAGTAGCATCTAATGAGTGTGTGGTTAACTGACCATATTCAATAAATTCTACATTAGTTCCATTGCATACAATGCTTACCTCTTCAAATTCAGCTTCATTGTTTGAGTTTTCGATACTGAAAAGTATCTTTGCTGCTCTAGTTCCAGAGGTAGTAGTTCCAATTCCAGCAAGAGTAAAGACTGTTGTTACTGCAGCGCCAGCAATGATATGGTTTGTGCTTGCAAGACTTACTAAAGCACCTGGGAACCCTGAAGTGGTTGATAGACCAATTTGAGTTGATCCAATACCAATTGTTTCAGAGTGTAAATCCAGTCTCTCCAAGTTGTAACTAAAGATTGACAAGTTATAGTTGTTTACCTCAAACTTATCTGGGTAGAAATTCAAAACTCCGTCAAGTCCATCAACGACATAATCAAAAGTGCCCAACTCAAGTTCGGTATCAGTATCACCATATTGACTAATCATTGCTTGTCCATTATGGACATTGTTTATTACAGAGACCAGAGAAACTTGTCTTTCTCCAGTAAACAATTTGTCTTTTACAAGAATTACAAATTTTGCTCCAATAGCATCTTCTAACTTATGTCTATTGACCTCTTGGAATGGAGTTCCTCTTGCATTGCTATTAAATTGTCCACTTATATCATCAATAAGGAGAACTCTATTGCTGATAGATTCTGTAAAGTCACTAATGATTCTAGTTTTAAAAGTAATCTCATCAGAATACTTGTTGTTTGCGCCACCAATATAGTTTTCAGTTACAAGGTCAAAATTAGCAACACACTCTAAATCATATACATTTACTAAATCAATTTGAATTGATGTAGCATCAGTTGGTACAACTTCTAAAGCATCTTCATCCTCTAGAGGTAATAATGACTCAACTTGGAGGTCACTAAATTTCTTAAATCCTGCACTGTGTAGCAAAGAACTTACTGAATCATTCCATTTTTGGAATGGAACTTTTGATTTAATTGAATATGAGAAGTTTTGATAATAATCATTATCAGGCAATCTTTGTTCTATCTTACTCAAGAATCCATTTTCAGTTCTCCATCCATTATCAACTTTAGAGAAATAATCAATATCATATTCAGACTTAAATTCATATTTGGCATTAACCGTTGCTTTAGAACCAGTTACATCCTCTTCTATGATATCTCCAACCGAGAAATCATCTGAACTTTCAAGTGTAAGTAATTGATTTGTCTCATCCCAATCAGCAACGGTTCCTTCTAAATCTCCGGAAGTAACAACACTCCCTTTTTGGAAGGAATTTGATTTTATATCAAAGTTAAATACTGGAAATAATCTTTCTGGAACTAAAGTTGCTGATGAGTTTGTGGTATCAAAAATACCAGCTACTTCTAAACCACTAAATTCATTGAAGGAATATGTAACAATACCAATACCACCACCCAGATTTGCAGTTACTCCAGTTACATTGAACAGTTTATAATCATAATCTTCAGAGTTAAATCCTTTTGTAATAGCATTAACATCAGCCTCTGGATCAACTGTAACTACGCTATTTTCAACTAAAATTTTATCCCCAACTTCAATTGGGAAATTTTCACTATAAGTTTTCTTCATAGTGACAGTGACTGTTTTGTCAGCGTCATCATATACCAAATTAGAAACTCTAATACCGTTTGAATTTTTTATTGGTCTAATAGTAGGATTATTTCCACTTAAAGAAAGTGTATTCTTAAGAATAGGAACAACATTACTACCAGTAACATATCTCAAATCGATGTCGTCGATTTGTTTTTGAGTTGTTCCATCAAGAACAATTAATGTTGGTGGAGTAGTATATCCACGTCCAAACGAAGTTATTCCCACTCTGGAGAATCCAAAGAAAGTATTGAGTTCTAATACTTGAGGAAGATTTGCCTCTGGAGACAAAGTAAGGTCTGAAAGATAATTAAATCCAATATTTTCTAGTTTAGTTTTTACAACCTTTCCTATTGTCGTACTGGAGGGTTTTAAAATAGCTCCAGTTCCAGTAGAAGTTGTTATCGTGCTAATACCTGGAAGTCTAGAATATCCCTTTCTTCTATCCTTAAGGTCTAATGCAGAAATTGGTCCTGATGCCGTAAGAGAATCAGTTGTGTAGGATAGAACAGATGTGGTTCCCGAATATGAGGTTGCTTCTGGTTTTTCAGATACGCTATATTCAAACGTGGTTCCTGTTACCCCACTAATAGTATACTTACCATCAAATACACTATCCTTTATATTAATTTGATTATGTAAATCTACCTCGTCGCTAGAAACAATTTCTAGATAAGAAGACTTATTACCAATAACACGTATTGGTTCTAATCTATAATAAAGAGTTTTTGGAGTATTTTTATTAACAGTAAGAGTTGCAGTAGCTCCGCTTTGACCAGGAGTTCCACTCGTTGTAAAAACAAATCCATCAACATCAGTTTCATATTCTTGAGTAAAAGCAGAATCTGTATATAACTTAAATAAGAACCCTGGGAAGGGGGTTGTGTTTATGAGGTAAGATAATGTTTCACTGCTCAAGTCAAAAACAACTGTAGAATCTCTATACACCTCTATTGGTGGATTTACAGGGAATAGGGTTCCAGGTTGTCTAGAAGTAATATTTACAAATTCTGGACGTGATTGTTTCGTTTGATATTTTGTATCACAAAGTTTGACATTATCTTTATCAACCACATATGCATAGTATTCTTTATCATTAGTCAATCCAGCAGACGTTCCGCTGTGAATAATTTTTTGACCGGTAATTAATCTATGGTTAGATACAGTAATAGTGTTTGTTGTTAATGCAACTCCAGCGGCAACAAAATCTAAACCACCAATAACCATTTTCCTGTTGCTTTCATTATATCGAACTGTTCTTGTTGTTGAAATTGATGGATTTACATCAACATAAACAGTGTCACCTCTAACTAATCCGTGAGTAGATGCAGTGGAGACTGTAACTAAATCTCTATCAACACTTCCTTTTATAACATTCTTGTGATCAGTTACGAAACTATGTCTTGTTCCAGTTCCAATACCAGTGAAATACAATAAACCATGATCAGCATTAGTAGATGCCGTGCCGACATAAACTCCAGTGCTTCCCAATCCAACCGGAACTGATGATACACCGATAAAGTCAGGGGACAAATTAGCAACATAAAGTCTAGAGTTTTCACCCAGTAACATTGAGGACGTGTCACTGATAGAGGCAATACCAATAGGATCTCCTCCATGAGTCTTATAAATGACCTCATCGCCAGTTGCTAACCCATGATTTGGAAGGAACACCTGTTGTGTAGGAATGAACAGATTGGTCTCTCCTACGCCCGGAGAGGCGAACGTAACTGTTTTTCCGAACCCTGGACCCGATTGGGTTCCAATTCCTAAACTTTCATTAGGATCGAAATAATATTCTCTATTTCTTCTACTAAAGAATGATGCTTCGTTTTCAACAACAATATTAAATCTCTTTGGATTATCTTTTATTATGGTTGTAATTGTATGGGAAACACCAACTTTTCCATTCTGACCTCTCAACACCCTCAATCTGGAAGACTTTCTATCAATATTCAGAACTCTTACTTGTTCTTCATTACTTCCAGTTCCTATTGATATGATATCATTCTCTTGCACATCAGCTACATCTAAACCTCTTCCATAAACACTAATATAAGTGATAATACCAACAGCAGATACTGAAGGAATAGTTTGACTTACCCTCAAAGCATAAGTGGATATTCCCGTGGCATATGTTCCTTCAATTAATGATGATGTTGTTGAAAGTCCTGATATACTTACAACATCACCATCTTTAAAGTTGTGAACAATACTAGAAATACCGACAAATGATTTCTTTTGACCTGTTGGGAAAAACTCAATATTAGATATTGTGGTTTTTGCAAAACTTACATTACTTACTGATACGCCATCCAGTCTTGAAATTCTAGCAGCAGAGAAAAATCCTTTTTCTGATTCAAAAACGACTCTATCATTAATTTTATAGTTTGAACCACTAGTAACAATGCCAACATCAGTAATATATCCTTTTTCAGTCGTGCTTATGACAGAATCTTGATCAATAAATTCATATGATTTTTGCAAATAGTCATATCCACTATTTTTCTTGGTTATGGAATATGGAGCAGTATTTCTTCTCCAATTAGTTGCATTTATGTCATAATTATCTTGATTTGAGTTTATATCATAATTAAATGCATTTGGTTTCGCCTTAAAGTACTCTCCAATGACATATGGAAATGCGGGTCTCTTAAAGTTTTTGAATACTCCGTCTGCAGCAGCAGTTAAATCAAAAGTTGTAAAATACGCATAAGTTCCATTTGGAAAATCTGGGGTTACGCAGAATCTGCCATTATTTCTATCTAAAACAGATTCATCTGTAGAATCTACCCATTTAAAGTCTTCAATAAAGAATTCCCTTGGAAAGACTGAAACAGGTGGTCTATTAGGTTGCAGTTCTACAACATAACCAGATTTCATTTGGGTTATATCACCACCAGTAGATCTTTCATATGCATATGGACCATAAATTGGATATCCGTCATATGACCATCCAATAATAGAGGAGTGATCTGTGTTATCTATTTCTTGGTTATCTCTTATTGTTAAATCTTTTTTGCCGTAAAGTACAGATCCATTACTATCCTTTGCATATTGAATTTTTCTTAATTCTCTTGGAGAATATGCATAAGAGAACTGTAATCCATAATCACTGTTATTTGATTCTGAAATGAAAATATCATCAGAGGTTAAACTTTCAAATCCTTTCTGAACAGTGTTGAGTTCCCAAGTTTGCAATTTGGTAGAAAATTGAGCTCCCTCACCAGCAGAAACAACTTGTATTGATGTAGTGGAAACTCCGTATCCAACACCAGATTTAGCAACTCTTACAGATACAATATTTCCATTGACAATTTCTGGAATTAGTAGAGCACCTTCCCCACTTCCAGTACCATCAGTTATAATCAAATGTGGTGAAGAGTTATATTCTTCTCCAGTTCTATTAACAATAACATCTCTTATTCTTCCAACCTGATCAATAATTGGTCTTAATTGTGCACCCACACCAGACTTTAATTTTATTTCTGGGTCTCTCTTAAAGTTAATGATATCAGATGCACCATATCCGACACCTGTATTTGTTATATGGATAGAACTTATCTGTCCTCTAAACAGTGGTTGAACAGTTGCTTTAAATTCTGATCCTGCTGTAGAGGCAATACCAACTTTTCCAGTAACTTCAACAGATATTGGTTGATAGTTAAAATTATGAATTCCAGAACCAATAGAGGTAAGTTCTACAAATTGATCTGTTTTGAGGAAGAAGTCTTTTGCTGTTGTACCTACTCCAACTTGACTTAATTTAAATTTATCAGCATCAATTGCAGTTATATAATAATCTGTTTGATTTGTAAGACCAGATATTACAGTTCCATCAGTAGTATATCTTACAATCTCACCAGTCTTATAATCATGATTCTTGATACTGATAAAATCAAGAGATGTGCTAACTCCTGCTGGTCCACAAGTTCTTTGCTTGTTCTCATATCCTACACCAGAGTTAATAACATTGATTGAACCAATGGTGAGTTTATTGTTTAGAGATTTAAGAGTATGAACACCCTCTCCAGCAAGTCCAATAGTGACTGTATTGATACCAGCACTAGATCCTGCAATTGCACTATTTAAAGTATTATGTAATTTTACATCATACTCATTCAATACTTCAGTATAATAAGTGGCACCTGTCGTCAGTCCTGTGACTGCCTTTTTACCAAAGGTATTATAAGTAACCCTTTCACCGTTTCTAAACCTGTGGAAGGTCGTAAACCCAATTGTAGAGGTAGATGTAGTGATACCACCTATTCCAGTGCCGAGTGTAGAAATTCCTGTAGCATTGAAAGAGATTTCATTGGTTACGGATATTAGGTTTGCTTCTGCTTTAGCTCCAACACCATTTCCACCAGTAATTTTTACTTGAGGAGTTTCGACATAATCAAATCCTGGGTCTAAAACTTCAATTGCAGATAATCCGCCATTTACTGCACATATACCTGTAGCACCAACTCCTGTGCTATCAGAAATATGTAAAAGAGGGGGATTTATAACATCATAATCAGAACCACCAGCAACTACCTCTAATTCACGTATTTCATTATAATGAACAAAATCAGAAGATTTGTAATTTAGTAATTCTACACCATTTACAAAAATACCACTATATTTTAAATTATTTTGATATTCTTTTGAGTCTATTACCGGATTAGAAACTTCTCTGTATATTTTTTGTGGACTTAAATTTTTATTTTTAAACTCTTCTCTCTCAATAGTGTTATCTCTTATAACAACATTATTCACTCCTCCAGCAGGAGTTACACTTTCAAATTTTCCGGCAAATAAATTAGACTTACTTTTTGCAAACTTAATATTTTTTTCATCAACTCTTTTTACAACATAAATCCCCTCTGGAAAAATAGCACTAACAATGTCTTCATTAAAGATTACAGAACCATCTGGTTGAGTAATTGAAGTGATATTTTTTTGTGGTGTATAATATATGAGGTCACCAGTATAGAAATTATGGTCCGTTGCTGTAGTAATAGGAATTAATTCTTGACCTAAATCAAAAGTTCCAGAAATAGTAAATTTTTGACGATTAGGTCCAACTTTGGTATCCAAATAGGAGGGTAAACTATTTGCTGCGATTAAAACTTTATCTTCATCTACATAAGTGTTTAATATGTTTGAATTAAACGATTCTAAACCAGCAAAAAGATCAGATTTAAACTTCGTTAATCTTTTTCCTACTTTGATGATTTTTGCAGGATCACCTACACCAGAACCTCTTACCAAACAAACTGTAGCACTGTAAACATCAGTTACCACCAAATCATTTGGTCTTTTTGTTAAATTATCATCAGTTAATTCTACAATATCACCAATTCTTAAAATATTAGGATCTTTTGTTTCTAAACGGTAGATACTATTAGAAGCTTCCTCTACTTTCAAACTTAAAACATCATAATATTGTGCAGTATTGAAAACCCAGTTATTTGACTTTAAATCTTCTCTTACCTTACCAAATGATTTTATTTTTACTTTTGCCCCTTCTGGTTGATAATATGCATCGTTACTATCTTGAAGTTTATTCAAGACAGACCTAATTTTTACCTTAATTCCACTATCCGAACCAGAAACTGGGTCATAACCATATACAAATGTATTTTGATCTATGGTAGTATTGTCATCAATTTCTTTTCCTACATGATTTGCACCAATACCTAAAAACTGGTTGATAGTTTTATCAGTATAAGTTACAATTCCAGTGGTTCCATCCTTATAGTTAACAGATAGAGTTCCTTCTTTTGGAAATCCTATGGTTGAGTCTACATCAATAAAAGTCTGCCCTATGGCAACGGAATCAATAATTCTAGTTTTTGCATGTGGAGAAAATTCACCATATAACAGTTCTTGTGAACCATCATACTTGTTGTATGAAGAATCGATACTTACTTTAAAATATCTGTCAGTTAATACGCCTACAGATATCTTTTGAACATATGAAATTGGTGCGTATGCTCTTTTAATATTGTCAAATTCGTCTTGAAACAGTGTAGCATTAATTAAATTTTCAGGATTGCCTTCTAGAGGTTCTACAATCAAATCTCTAGTAAGTTGAAATGATGCGTTTGATGGAGTAATTAAAAAATCTTGCGGTCTAATAATATCAGCATCAACATTATATAATGCTTTGAATAAAATTTTAAAAGAAGACTCTGTTCCTCTTGCAGAATATAAATCTCTAGATTGTCTTATAAATTGTGCTTGATTTAACGTTTCAGGTAATTCTTGTGTTTGGAGACCAGGTAAAAATTGACCTTTTATCTTTTTTAAAAATTCTTGTAAAAATAATGCACTGAGATTCTTTACAGGAGCGCGGAAATTATGTGCAGCAGCTTCAGATTCTGAAAATACTGCTTCTTCAGTTCCATTTTGAGTGTCATACGAAGTTATTCCAGAAAAACCCCTCTTACAAAATAAGAATCTAGTTGAGGTTTTTGCCTGATAAAGGATTATTTCATCATTTACCTGAATAACACCAAAAGCTTCGGGAAATCCATCAGTATTATATACATCAATAAAATCTTGATTATCATCAACATCAGAAGCTAAAAGAGTACCATCAATTGTATTAGCATTTTCATTTAACTTCAGATATTGATCAATATTATTAATCAAATCTACAGGTCTGCCCTGATACTCTAATCCTGCGTAATAAAACGAGAAAAATTCTTTAATTAAAGGAAAGTCTTCACTAATATAAGACGGCAGTTGGCTGTCTATAATGTGTTGAATTTTTACTCTTTTTTCCGACATTTGTTTTTCTTACAAGAATGTATTTTTAATATGGATTATTATTAACGTCAGTATAACTTGCTGAACTTTTGTAATTAGATCCTGAAGGATCTGATCCGGAGGATATTTCATCAACAATCATATCAACAGTAAAACTATCTAACTGGAGGTAAAGGTCTTGCAATCCTATAACATCATTTGAGTGTGGAACTGCAAATATTTCCATGATTTGTATACCATCTTTGTCTTTACCTGATACAATGTTAATTGGATTTAATGTGATTCTACCGTTCATGTAATCGATTCTACCAACATTTCTTTTTCTCAAAACCGGTGTGGTAGAACCATCTGCTTGTAATGAGTATAATGATACAATTCCTGTTTTTGTATCAATTGGTTCGTCGAAAAGATAAACATCATCTGTTATATCTAGCACCTTAAAAGGACTGGATTTTATGTTGTATCCATTCATTGATTGGACATGCATATGATTGCCAAAATCAATTGCATACTCGGCAAACTGATTAGTTGCAAGTCTCAAATCCCTTCTCATTTGAACGGATGTTATGTTAGATGTAATTGATGGGTGACTCTGGTCAATTATTCCCAAAAATTTACTATATTTGAATCTTGTACCATACTTATTTAATTCAGTAGAATTTGCATAATTTTGAATATTTTTCTGAATCATCGATGACACACCAGCAACGTCTGTAATCGATCTTGTGTTATAATATACCTTACTATTAGTAACAATATACAGATATTTCAAATCTAGGATTTCTGGAACAATTCCAGTAACTGTATATTTTCTTAAACTTCTTTTTATATTCTCCTTAATGCCTTGAGAGACAAAATCACCGTTTCTTGGCTTAATGCTGATAAAAACTTTACCAAATCTCGGAGGAACCATTTCCTCACCACCAAAAACGGATATTGACTCTGCTTCTGGGTAGATTTTATTTGGTATTAAGACCTCATAGTCATTTGCCGTGATTGCACGGTCTTGTGTTCCATATATTTGAGGTGCATACTTTTTGATAGAGGCAACACTCTCAATCGCATCTCCACCAGATGATGGAAATTGTGTTGTCACAAGAGAAATACCACTAGTGATAGCGTTTTCTACAGAATTTTGAAGATAGACTAATTTTCCACTAAAATTAAAAGTTCCAATACGGTTTGCTGCAGCACCAGCACAAACTAGGTAGGAAACCTCTACAACATTACCATCTTCCAGAGATTTTCCGAATGTTCCGTCTCCAAAAATAAGTTCATACCTTTCATCTTCTACTTCCTGTAGGAAATAGATGGTAGATGAAGAATCTACGACATTATTTGTCTTTTGGTCAATTAAGGTATTTGTTAAATCATATTTTACCTTGATTGTAGACGTACTAGTGGGTTTAACTTGTACTATTATTGTATCCGTGTCTATTCCAGCATTTTGAAGGATAAACCTTTGATTTAAGTTTCTAGAAGAGTACGTAAAGGTTTGAGTTATTCTAGTTCCTTCAATAACTTCTAAATCATCAAAAAATGCTATCCCATCATCTACTGATACCGTTGTGTCTTCCATTACATTGAAGACATATGACTCACTACCAAACTGATTAGAGGTAGCAGCAACCGGTCCTGCCTTTAATGTGACTGATGTTGGTGATGTTCCTAAATTAGTGGTATCAACAAAGAAGTTAATATTGCATCTAGATGCTTTTCTTGATCTCGGTGTATATCCAATATTCTTTGCAAGTGCGACAACATTCTCTCTTAATGTTGCACTATCGATAAACACTTCATTTGCAACCATATTTGCATTATATGAAGTGATATAAGTGTTATAAGCAAGTAGGTCAATGATACTTGACAGATTAGACCCCTCAAAGTCATAATCCGTGAAGTCAGTGCTTGATTTTAAAACTTCTCGTAGAGATGTTTTTATCTGGTCAAAATCCAGAGTATTGAAGTTTATTAGAGGCATTTACCTTGTTGGTTGCAAAACAAATTCTAGTTCTTGCTCTGGTATATCCGCACCGACAACAAAATACGAAATAATGACATCATACTGATTTGAGTCAAAATTTGGATTTACCTTTACATTTGTCAAGGTTACTCTTGGCTCAAATTTTGTAATCGAATCAATGATTTCATCCTGTATTGTAAGAGCAGTAATTTCATCCATGTTCTCAAAGAGTGACTCCGACACTCTTGACCCAAAATTTTGTTGAAAAAACTTCTCACCAGGTGTTGTAAACACGATATTACGAATAGAACGAGCAATCGCATTTTCATTTTTCAGTGCCACAATATCATTATTCAGAGGATTAATCTGAAATGAGGCACTAATATCTTTAAAACTGCGACTGACTCGCTCTAAAGGCATGGATAACCGTTATATTAGAATTATATTTTATTTATGTCGTATTTCTGACTAAAATTCGTTAAGGTTTACGTTCTGAACAGTCAAAATTTCGTCAATTTCTTCATTTTCGATGAAAATTTCAGTTTCTCTGACAAAATCCGTCTTTTTTGGTGTTTTATCATCATTTGCAATCTCACGAAGCATCTTTTGGTGCTGGTGATTTGCTAAATTGTCTAAAAAATCGTGATTTGTGCTCATTTTTCTTCTTTTTCGGGTGAATTTTCGCGTTCTTTTGCTGTTTTCCAGAAATATTCGTCCTCACGACCCATTCCAAGACGCTCATAACCATTTTCAACACTATAGTATTGAGTCGAAACCTTAAAATCAGGCATTTTGGGGTCAACAGGAGTCAAACTGTTGTCAAAGATACGCATTCTGTTGTTTGGATACAGTGCATACTGTCCATTATCTAGTTCAATCAGGTTTGATGACTTATGTTCAGCTGGATTTTCACTTGTTGCATAATCAACTACATCAGGGTCCTGGTGGTAATTGTCCAGAGTGCATATGTATGTGCCCTTCTGGATACCAAAGTCCCTTGTATACAGTTCATAGTCCATTGACCCAATAAACTGCTTCTGAACAGCAACTACACCATAATCCATACAGTTCCAGAACTGCAGGTTAGGAAGGTCCATATCGGGGTCTGGAGTCTCCGGAGACGAGAGAAAAGCGCTAATAGGTAGTTTATCATACATCGCAGCATATTCCGGTAAATATGTCTCAAAATAAAAAGCACGCCCAGGAATCGACTTTGCCGATACCCAGACGCCTTTTACAAATTCGCCGTGACCACTTTGGTGATCAGTGAGATATTCTTTACGAACCCATACTTCCATAGAAGGAAGATTGCAAATTAGTGCAGCCATAGCAAGATTAATAT
>Ga0213858_10001079_pt1 | contig 12924 bp, 17 predicted proteins | sample PICome_FD_160122 | JGI IMG/M metagenome (GOLD analysis project Ga0213858, IMG submission 160122) | Coastal seawater microbial communities near Pivers Island, North Carolina, United States - PICO245 | ecosystem: Environmental > Aquatic > Marine > Coastal | place: USA: North Carolina | collected... | reverse complement strand
GTAGCAGATCCTTCCGCACCTGATGCATTTGTTCAGGGAATTATGGAAGGTAAAGAATGGGTTTGGGATGGCGGAATTTTGAAAGAAATGAACGCATCTAAGACCAAAATGAAAGTTGAAGAACTATCATCAACCAAAACACTAGATGACAAAGCAAAACTCAGATTATTTTCTGAGTATTTGTTAAATCTTTAATTTATAAATAAATATAGAATAATTTAAAAAATATTTTATTCGGAGCATACAAATGAGCATCGGTAACGATTTACAAGAAATGGAAAATGCAGTAACTAGAGGAGCAAAGAGTGCGGAGCCAATGCAAAAGGCACCAAACTATGTTCCTGATGCTGGCACTATTGAGGATCTTGGTGGACCTACTCCCCAAAACTCAAAGCCAGACGACGAGAGCAACAAAGTAGCAACACCATCCAAAACCCTTAAAAAGGTCAGTGATGTTCAGCACAAAGGTGCAAAAGCTGCTGATCCAATGCCAACAGCAAATAAGGCAGCAATGTCTTATGAAGAGACTGAGGCAGAAGAGGGTCAGGAAGTAGTTGCAGAAGCAGAAGAGACAACTGAAGAGACTGTTGAGGAAGAGACCATTTCTCTAGAAGAGAAACTGGATCAAATCATCAGTGCTGAAGTTGATTACTCTGATGACATCAGTGCTCTTTCTGAAGGTGAGCAACTCTCTGAAGAGTTCACCTCAAAAGCAAAAACCATTTTTGAAACTGTAGTCAAGGCAAAACTTACTACAGTTGTAGAAACAATGCAAGAGCAGTATAAGACTGACCTTGCAGAAGAAGTTACCGAAATTAGAGAAGAACTTACTCAAAGAGTTGATTCCTACCTTGAGTATGTTGCCCAAGAATGGGTTGAAGAGAATGCTCTTCAAATTGAAAGTGGAATCAAGTCAGAACTATCTGAGTCCTTTATGACTGGTCTAAAAGGACTTTTTGAAGAACATTATGTAGAAATCCCTGAAGATAAATATGATGTCCTAGAAGGAATGGTCGAAAGACTAGATGAAATGGAGTCAAAACTCAATGAACAGATCGACAGAAATGTTCAGTTAAATCACAGACTTAGCGAAGCTGTAAGTGATACTATCTTTAATGAAGTTACTGAAGGGTTAGCTTTAACTCAGAAGGAAAAACTTGCAAGTCTTGCTGAAGGTGTTGAGTTTGGAAGTGAATCAGACTATCGTGAGAAGCTAGAAACTCTGAAGGAGTCATATTTCCCAAGAAACACAGCTTCTACACAAAAGGAAGAAGTGCTCATCCAAGAAAGTGTTGAGGATTATTCCCCAGCAATGAACTCTTATCTGAGAGCAATTTCTAAATTTAAGTGAAATCTAGGTTATACTAAATATTTGTAGTAAAAAACACTTTACAAGACTAAAACACAAGGAGTAAAAGCAGATGTATCTTTCAGAACAGCTGCAGTCTAAGTGGAAGCCTCTGCTTGAAGCTGAGGGTCTTGATAACATCAAAGATCCTTACAAGAGAGCCGTAACCGCTCAGCTGCTAGAAAACCAAGAGAGATTTTTAAGAGAAGAGAGAGCCTTTATTTCTGAGGCTGCTCCAAATATTAACACTGGTTCCAACGCCACCCCTGGTGCTGGTTCAGGTAATGCAGGTTTCGGTGGCGATGCTACTGCTGCTGGTCCTGTTGCAGGTTTTGATCCAGTTCTGATCTCATTGATCAGACGTTCAATGCCTAACCTCGTTGCATATGATCTGGCTGGTGTTCAGCCTATGAATGGTCCTACTGGACTGATCTTTGCAATGAGATCTAGATACGAAGGTCAGAATGGTACTGAGGCTCTGTTCGATGAGCCAGATACAGCATTTTCTGCTCAGAACAACAGTGCAAACCTTTCACAAGGTGGATACACTGGTGGTACTGATGGTGGAGTACCTGTTGGTTTTGGTACTACTGGATTCGTACAAGGTGGCAATGCTGCTGGTTCTAACCCTGCAGACCTCAATGCCTCTGGCGCACTTGGCAATGAGTATGTAACTGGTCAAGGTTTTGGCACTGATGTCTCTGAAGCACTAGGTGATGCTTCTGACAATGCCTTCAACCAGATGGGCTTCAGCATTGAGAAGATCTCAGTTGAAGCAAAGTCCAGAGCACTCAAAGCTGAGTACACCCTGGAACTTGCACAAGACCTCAAGGCAATCCATGGTCTTGATGCTGAGGCAGAACTTGCCAACATCCTCTCTACTGAAATCCTTGCTGAGATCAACAGAGAGATCATCAGAACTATCTACAAGGTTGCTGAGCCAGGTGCTCAAACCAATGTTGCTAATGCAGGTTTCTTTGACCTGGATGTAGACTCCAATGGTAGATGGTCTGTTGAGAAGTTCAAGGGTCTGCTCTTCCAACTGGAAAGAGATGCCAATGCTATTGCACAGAGAACTCGTAGAGGAAAGGGCAATGTGATCCTTTGCTCTGCTGATGTTGCTTCTGCACTCACCATGGCAGGTCTCCTGGATTACACCCCTGCACTCAATGCAAACCTGAATGTTGATGATACTGGCAATACCTTTGCTGGTGTTCTCAATGGTAAGTTCAGAGTATACATTGATCCATATTCTGCAAACCTTGCTGCTAACCAATACTATGTTGTTGGTTACAAGGGCACCAATCCTTATGATGCTGGTCTGTTCTACTGCCCATACGTTCCTCTTCAGATGGTTCGTGCTGTTGGTCAGGACACCTTCCAGCCTAAGATTGGCTTTAAGACCAGATATGGCATGGTTGCTAACCCATTTGCAACTGGCACTGGTCAGGGACTTGGAGCAATTGCTGCAAGCACCAACAGATACTACAGAAGAGTTGCTGTTCAGAACCTCATGTGATTCTGTCACACTTTTCAAGGGACCCCTCAGGGGGTCCTTTTTTTATGCCTATAAATAGTTCAAAAAATGGCAAGCAGTCCTTGGGATAATCAACCTGGCAATAGAAATTTTCTAGCACCAGTTGGTTTTAAATTTAAATTACAAAAAGCACAAAAGGTAGACTTTTTTTGTAACTCTGCAAATATTCCATCCATTTCTCTAGGCACTTCTTTACAGACTAGATTTGGAAAGAATATTGATGTCCCTGGTGACAAAATGAATTTTGAAGATTTTAGATTGAGGTTTTTAGTTGATGAGGATTTATCAAATTATATGGAAATTCAAACCTGGATGAGAGGTCTTGGATTCCCATTTAGTTTAGAACAATATAGTGATCTGCAAGCAGAGTCTGAGCAAGATAGTAATATTGGGTTTAAACGTACTAGAGATTTTTATGAAGAGTCTGATGGCACTCTTCAAATATTAAATAGCAATTTTAATACTACTGCACAAGTAAAGTATTATGGGTTATTCCCAACTTTCTTATCAACTTTACAATTTGATGCCACAGATAATGATATTCAATATTTTACAGCAGAAGTTAATTTCAAGTATACTTACTATAAAATTGTTGACAGTATAGGAAATGATTTATGATTTCTCTTGATGATATTCAGATTATGTGGAAAGAAGATTCAAAAATCGATATAGATGATTTACACAATGAGTCTTTAAAAGTTTCAACCTTACATGCAAAATATTATGAAATTTACAACAACATCACTTTATTAAGAAAACAAGCAAATATAAATTACAAATCAAAAAAACTAGAAAGATCTAATTTTTATAGTGGAAAGGCAGATCCAGAAATTTATAGAGAAGAACCATTTCCATACAAAGTTAGAGATAAAGAAAGTTTAACTAGACATCTTGAAGCAGATGAACAATTAAATAAATTTTTACTTAAGATTGATTACTACGATACAATTTTAAGTTATCTAGAAGAAATTATAAAAACAATTTCTAACAGGACTTATCAAATAAAAAACTCAATTGAATTTTTGAGATTCCAAGCAGGTATGTAATATGACTGATTTAGTTATTACAAAAAAGAATGAAATCTATCTAAAAGTTGAATGTGATCCACATATCAAATATGAATTAAGTGATCAATTTACTTTTGATGTTCCAGGTGCAAAATTTATGCCCCAATATAGGAGCAGGCATTGGGATGGCAAAATAAGATTGTTCAATATTCAAACTGGAGAAATATATGCAGGTCTTTTAGATAAATTAATTTCTTTTTGTGATCACTATAATTACAAATTTGAACTTCTTGAAAATAAGTACTATGGACTCCCAGGGGAGATGGATGATGGAATATCTCTAGAGGGGGTCAGAGACTACATGAGTAGCATTTGTGCACATGAACCTAGGGACTATCAAGTTCAAGGGGTTTATGATGCCTTAAAGTACAAAAGAAAACTTCTACTATCTCCAACAGCATCAGGAAAATCTCTGATGATTTACTCTGTGGTTAGATATTTTGTTGAAAGGGGCAAGAACATTCTACTTGTAGTCCCAACAACATCTCTTGTTGAACAAATGTATAAAGACTTTGAAGACTATGGTTGGGAGTCTGAAAAATATTGCCATAAAATTTATTCTGGAAAAGAAAAATATGATAATCGCCAAGTAACAATAACAACCTGGCAATCTATCTACAAGTTAGAGAAAAAATTCTTTTCAGAATATGATGTAGTAATTGGTGATGAAGCACATCAATTTAAATCAAAATCTTTAATTAGCATTATGTCAAATCTTCATGATGCTAAGTATAGGTTTGGATTTACAGGTACTTTAGATGGATCTCAAACTCATAAACTAGTTTTAGAAGGTTTATTTGGACCAACATATAAATTGATTAAAACTGATCAGTTAATCAAACAGGGGTATCTATCAAAATTAAATATAAAGGTTCTTTTACTAAAACATGATCCAAATAAGTTTGAAACTTATGAAGATGAAGTTCAGTATTTGATATCTCACAATAAGAGAAATACATTTATCAAAAGATTGTGTATTGATTTAAAGGGAAATACACTTGTTCTTTTCTCAAGAGTGGAAGGTCATGGACAACCATTATATGAGATGATAAATAAGGGTGTAGGGAGAAACAGAAAAGTATTCTTTATCCATGGTGGAGTGGATACTGAAGAAAGAGAATTAGTAAGAAAAATTACTGAGGAAGAAAATAATGCGATTATTGTTGCTTCCTATGGAACATTTTCTACTGGAATTAACATCAAGAATCTACATAATGTTGTATTTGCGTCACCTTCAAAGTCTAGAATACGTAATTTACAATCAATTGGAAGAGTTTTGAGAAAGGGTAAAGAAAAAGTATCTGCTACTCTTTATGATATAGCAGATGAAGTACCAAACAAAAGCAAAAGAAATTACACTTTAAATCATTTAGTTGAAAGAATAAAAATTTATAATGAAGAAAACTTTAATTATGAAATATTGTCTATAAATTTAAAATCATGATAGAAGAAGAATTTTACGCATCAGTTAAACTAGTATCAGGAGAAGAAGTATTAGCTTTGATAACTGTTTGTGATGAAGAAGATAGAACTTTATTGTTAATGGATAATCCTATCATCATCAAACCAGTTACTGCTAAAAATGGTATGATGGTTGGTTACAAAGTTGAACCTTGGTTAAATATCCCTGATGATGGAATGTATATGGTGGACATGAAGAATGTCATGTACATGAGTGAAGTTAAAGATAGGGAAGTTATAGAAATTCATTTAAAATATAGTAAAGCAAGTTCTAAGGTCCCCATTGATAGGACCATGGGATTTCTATCTAAAGTAAATGAAGCTAGACAAACTCTAGAGAAAGCTTATAAAAATAGCTAGTATCTCTCTTGAACCCTGACAGAGTTATCCTACTCATGGTTTTAGATATTGTCAACTCCTTGTCAATCAGTTATAATAATGTTAACATGTGATGACTTACAAAAATAGTTTATGTCGATAGTAATGGCAAAAGGTAAAAAAAGATCAGAACATTATGTAAGTAATAAAGATTTTCATGCTGCCCTCCTTGAGCATAAAATTAAGGTAAGAGAAGCTGAGGCATTAAACTTGCCTAAACCAAGAATTAGTAATTACTTGGGTGAGTGTTTCTTAAAAATTGCAACACATCTTTCTTACAAACCAAACTTTGTAAACTATATGTTCAAAGATGATATGGTTTGTGATGGTATTGAAAATTGTATTCAATACATTGATAACTTTGATACTGATAGGACAAATCCATTTGCTTACTTTACTCAAATTGTTTACTACGCTTTCCTTAGAAGGATTGCTAAAGAGAAAAAACAATTAGAGATTAAAACAAAAATTATTGAAAAGTCTGGTTTTGACGAAGTGTTTACTGCAGACACTGGAGAATTAGGATATGATTCATCAAATATGAATTCCATCAAAGATAGTATTAATTATAGATTTTCATGAAAGTTGCCATAATAACTGATACTCACTTTAATTTTAAAAAGGGAAATCAGGTATTCCATGATTACTTTGAAAAGTTTTACTCAAATATATTTTTTCCAACATTAGAAAAACTTAATATTGACACAGTAATTCACCTTGGAGATATTTTTGATAATCGTAGAGCAACTGATTATTGGAGTATTGATTGGACTAAAAGAGTCATTCTTGAACCTTTGAAAAAATATAAAGTTCATTTGATTCTTGGTAATCATGATATCTTTTACAAGAATACAAATAGACTCAATAGTCCAGAATTGCTACTTGAAAATTATGATAATATAAAAATATATTCAGACCCAACAACTGTTAAAGTTGGTAATAGAGATATTCTTTTTATACCTTGGATTAGTTCTGACAATGAATCTAAGACCATCAGAGCAGTCCAGAACACCCCTGCAAATATTTCTATGGGACATCTTGAGTTAAGTGGGTTCTATGCTCATAGAGGACATATACAAGAGCAGGGAAGAGATAAAGATTTATTTAATAAATTTGATCAGGTTTTTTCTGGACATTATCATACAAGAAGTGATGATGGAAAAATTTACTATTTGGGAAATCCATATCAACTTTATTGGAATGATTATGGTGATACTAGAGGATTTACTATCTGGGATACTGAAACTGGAAGTTTATCTCAAATTAATAATCCATATGAAATGTTCAAAATTTGCAACTATGATGAAGATAATGTAGAAGAAGAATTAGATTTATACTCTGGATGTATAGTAAAATTAATAGTAAAAAATAAAAAAAGTCAGAAAAAATATGATGACTTTTTGGATAGATTAATAAAGTCTCAACCATATGAATTAAAAATAATTGAGTCCTTTGATGTTAATGATTCTTTTGATGCTGATGAAATGATTCAACAGGAAGACACATTATCTCTACTAAAAAGGTATGTTGATGAATCTGAAATTAAGTTAAATAAAAGTAGAATAAAGAAGTTAATTCAGTCAATTTATCAAGAATCTTTTCAGATGTAACATGTACATATTAACAGTATCAAATAATACAGATGAAGGAGCATTTGCTGTAGAGAATAGATTTGGTGAAAAAGTTCTTTTTCTTTTTGAGGAAGAAGATGATGCTCAGAGATATCTCAACATGCTAGAGGAGCTTGACTATCCAGACATGGAACTTACAGAAGTTGATCCTCAAGTTGCAGTGATGGCATGTGATCAATTAGACTATAATTATGCTATAATTACCCCAAATGATATTGTAATACCTCCAGATTATGATCAAGTTTCAGAACCTAAGATATAAAAATTTTATTTCTTCAGGTAACTATTGGACAGAAATTAATTTAGATGACAGCAATTCAACTTTGATAGTTGGTCATAATGGAGCTGGTAAAAGCACTATCTTAGATGCTCTCACCTTTGTTCTGTTCAATAAACCTTTTAGAAAAATTAACAAGGGACAGTTAGTTAATAGTGTTAATGAGAAAGACTGTTTAGTAGAGATTGACTTTACTGTTTCTGAGAAAAAATACAAAATTAGAAGAGGTATAAAACCATCTGTATTTGAAATTTACAGATCTGGTACAATTCTTGATCAAGACTCTTCTTCTGCTGACCAACAGAAATGGTTGGAGCAATCATTATTAAAGTTAAATTACAAGTCATTTACTCAAATAATTATTTTGGGATCAAGTAATTTTGTCCCATTTATGCAACTATCCTCTCAACACAGAAGAGAGGTTGTGGAAGATCTTTTAGATATGAAAGTATTTTCCTCTATGAATGACGTTGCAAAATTAAAGATAAGAACTTTAAAAGATACTATTAAAGAATTTGGATTTAAGAAAGATAACCTTAAAGATAAAGTTGATTCACAGAAAGACTTAATTGATAAACTTAAGAATAAAAAGAGTCAGGATATAGAATCAAAGAAAAATAAAATTGAATTGCTTGATACTGAAATAAATCAACTCATATCTGATAATAAAGATACTCAATCTAAAGTTGATAAATTAACCCAACAACTAACTGAAATTTCATTCTCAGAATCTTTGCTGAGAAAATTGGAAAAACTTAATGATAAAATAGAAATTAAGATAGTCAATTTAGTTGAGCAACATAAGTTTTTTTCTAAAGGTGGGGTTTGCCCTACTTGTACTCAAAATATTGAAAATGATTTTGGGTTAAATAAAATTGTAGACATTGAGGCTAAATCAAAAGAACTACAACAAGGTCAAAAGGAACTACAAAAATCTATAGAGGATGAAAGAAAAAAACAGAATAGCTTCTTGCAGATTTCAAAAGAGGTAACTCAACTAACACATGGCATTAATCTTAAAAACGTTAAAATTTCTGGACTTAGAAAGCAGGTCAAGGATGTTGAATCAGAAATTCAAATACTTACCACCAGAAATAAAGACACAGATACTGAGCATGACAAGTTAATTTCTCTAGAGAAATCTTTAGAAAATATTCTAGAAGAGATCTCAAATAAAAAAGAAGAACTACAGAACCACGAATTTATTAGCTTATTGCTAAAGGATGATGGGGCAAAGTCTAAGATTATCAAGAAATACTTACCTATTATAAACAAAAATCTAAACAAGTATTTGGAGATCTTAGACTTCCCTGTTAATTTCACATTGGATGAAGAGTTCAATGAGAAGGCTTTAAACCCAATCTATGAAGACTTCTCATACTCTTCATTCTCAGAAGGTGAAAAAATGAGAATAGATCTTGCACTTCTGTTTACTTGGAGAGAAGTTGCAAAGGTCAAGAACTCAATAAATACTAATCTATTAATACTTGATGAAGTTTTTGATAGCTCACTTGATGAAGCAGGAACAGATTATTTTACAAAGATTATTAAATTTGTTGTTAAGAATTCAAATACATTTGTAATTTCCCACAAAGTTGATGACCTTTTAGAAAAATTTGATCAGACCATTAAGTTTGAGAAAAAGAAGGGATTTAGTGTAATGTCTGAACTATGAACAACTTTAAAAAATTAATTGTTGGTAATTATTGTAATAGAGAACAAGCTATCTCAAATCCATCTTTATGGCCAATGATGAACATAAAGATATGGGTAACTGGAGATAATACTTTTGAATCAAAATCTTGGTATAATTATAGAGGAGAAGAAAATTCTTACAATTGGTTGAGATATACTATTGTAGAGTCAACTGAAAATCTTGTTAGAACTGAAATTTTCAGTGTTACCAAAGATAAAGAGACTTGTCCATTTGTTTGGACATGGGATTGGAACACTGGGTGGTGGGTTGGAACTACAGGGGATGATTGTGTTGTTAGAAATGTTAAACTAACATCCACAATAAGATTTAATGGATATCAGTATAGATCAATTGACACTGGTATTGATTTAGAAACAAATAAGTTGAAGTGGGGCAAATATGCAGAGGATGGTGAGTTTGCATTTGTGGAGATTTGATGCTATCATATGGTCTGACAAACTATTACTTTTGTTATGTTTGGTCCTGAAGATGAGCGAAATTTGCACGAAATCACTTTAACTATGCCTGATGAAATTGATCTAAACCTTGATGCTACTTCTAAAAATGGGTTTTGGAAGTATGAAGAAGACCTTACTATGAAAGAGATTCGTGACTATCTCTCTGGTACATACAAGTCACACTACACATCTCAAGATTCCAAAACCCAGACTCTTGATTTGATTGAAAGTATTGGTGATGCAGAACCTTTCTGTAGATCTAATGCTATCAAATATCTTTCCAGATTTGGAAAGAAAAATGGAAAGTCCAAACAGGACATTCTCAAAGCAATTCACTATTGCATCCTCCTTTATCACTTTGCAGGACTTCACAATGAAACTACGGGAAAATATGAAACTTTCTGATAATACTATTTCAATTCTTAAGAACTTTGCTTCTATTAATCAGTCAATCTTGGTTAAGCAAGGATCTAAACTGAGGACTATTTCTGTCATGCAGAACATTCTTGCAGAAGCAGATGTTGGTGAAGACTTTCCTAAAGATTTTGCAATCTATGATCTAAATCAATTCCTTAATGGGATTAGTTTGCATCAAGATCCAGATCTAGATTTCTCTAATGATTCTCATTTGATTATTAGAGAAGGTAAGCGTAGGGTAAAGTATTTCTTTGCAGATCCTGAGGTTATTGTTTCTCCACCAGAGAAAAACATTGAACTCCCCACTCAAGATGTTTCTTTTCAACTAGAGCATTCTCAACTTGACAAATTGCTCAAAGCAGCAGCAGTCTATCAACTTCCAGACCTGTCTGCAGTTGGTGAGGCAGGAGTTGTTAAACTTGTTGTTCGTGATAAGAAGAATGATACTTCTAATGAATTTCAAGTTGTGGTTGGTGAAACTGATGCTACGTTTACTTTCAACTTTAAAGTTGAAAACATTAAAATTATCCCTGGAACTTACAGTGTTGTAATTTCCCAAAAGTGTATTTCTAAATTTACTAATGAGAAATACAATCTTGATTACTTTATTGCTCTTGAACCAGATTCTGAATTTGGATGAAATACAAGGTAAAGTATAAATTACCACCTGACAACAGGTATCTTGAAATGGTAGTAGAAGCGAGCAATCAATGCCATGCAATTAAGGTTGCACAAGCACATGTTCCTTCTGCTAAAATTATTGGTGGACCCCAAATTTTTTGATATTGATTATGAGTGAAAATTTTCTTTGGGTGGAAAAATATCGTCCTAAAAAAATTGAGGACTGTATTCTTCCTGATGTAACTAAAAAAACTTTTAAGGATTTTGTTGAGAAGGGGGAAGTTCCCAATCTTCTTCTTGCAGGTCCAGCAGGATGTGGCAAGACCACAGTAGCAAAGGCATTGTGTCATGAACTAGGAGCAGATTATTATGTCATCAATGGATCTGACGAAGGACGGTTTTTGGACACGGTACGCAACCAAGCAAAGAATTTTGCTTCGACCGTCTCACTTTCTTCGTCTGCAAAACACAAAGTCATCATCATTGATGAGGCAGATAACACAACCCCAGATGTACAACTCCTCCTTAGGGCTAATATTGAGACGTTCTATAAAAACTGTAGATTCATCTTCACCTGCAACTACAAAAACAAAATCATTGAGCCCCTCCACTCAAGATGTGCAGTTGTTGAATTCTCAATCAAAGGAAAGGAGAAACAAGGAATTGCAGCACAATTCTTTAAGCGTCTCCAAGAAGTCTTGGTTGCAGAAGGTGTTGAATATGATAACAAGGTCCTGGTAGAGATAATCAATAAACACTTCCCTGATTGGCGTCGTGTTTTGAATGAGTGTCAAAGGTATTCTGTTGGTGGATCAATTGACTCTGCTATCCTTGCAACTTTTGATGATGTAAAGACCAATGACCTTGTTAAGTATTTGAAGGAAAAGAACTTTAAGGAGGTTCGTAAATGGGTGGTGGCAAACCTAGACAATGATGCTGGTATTGTTCTTAGGAATGTTTATGATGCCCTTTACAGTAGATTAGATGGACCAAGTATTGCAGCAGCAGTTTTGATTGTTGCTAAATATCAGTACCAAAGTGCCTTTGTGGCAGATCAAGAGATCAATCTCTTGGCAGCATTAACAGAAATTATGGTGGAGTGTAAATTCAAATGAAAGTAAAACTTATTAGATTTAATTTTGGTCAAGAAGTAGTAGCTGAATTGATCAGTGAAACTGAAGATAGTATTACTATTGTCAATACTCTTGCAGCAGTTCCAACATCACAGGGGAGTGTTGCATTTGTTCCTTTTATTCCTCTTGTAGAAAAGGGAAAGGATGAGGTAGTAATCTCTAAACAACAGGTAATTTATATTACAGACCCTAGTGAAAAGGTAGTGACTCAACATAAAAACGCTTTTAGTTCAGTTATTCAACCAGAGTCTAAGTCTTTGATTCTATGAGAAAAAAGACAACACCTGAAAATGTAAAAGAGGCACATGAAGCTCTTTTTCATGCTAAGTGGAATCTTCCCAAAGCAGCAGAACATTGTGGAATGACTGAGAAAGAATTGAAAATGACCTTTTGGGAATACTTAAAATATAATGAACCAGATTACGATCAAACAATTGAAGACTCCTCTCAGGTATCCAGGGGGAAAGTCTAGGGCAGTTCCTAAACTAGCACAGTATTTTCCTGACCTCAGGGAATATGATGAGTATAGGGAACCATTTCTTGGTGGTGGGAGCGTTGCTTTATATGTAACTAAGAGATATCCAGACATTAAAATCTGGGTAAATGATCTCTATGAACCACTAGTAAATTTCTGGCATCAACTTCAATTAGATGGCAGAAAAATGCAGAATCACCTTGCAGAACTAAGGTCTAGATTTCCAGATCAAGGATCTGCAAAGGGATTGTTTCTTGAAGCAAAAGACATTTTAAATGATTATGATCAATCCAATTTTGCTCGTGCTGTTAGTTTTTACATTGCTAACAAGTGCTCTTTTTCTGGTCTCACAGAGTCCTCATCCTTTAGCAGGCAGGCATCTGACAACAACTTCTCAATGCGAGGGATTGAAAGACTAGGAGAAT
>Ga0213858_10001078_pt1 | contig 12925 bp, 14 predicted proteins | sample PICome_FD_160122 | JGI IMG/M metagenome (GOLD analysis project Ga0213858, IMG submission 160122) | Coastal seawater microbial communities near Pivers Island, North Carolina, United States - PICO245 | ecosystem: Environmental > Aquatic > Marine > Coastal | place: USA: North Carolina | collected... | reverse complement strand
TCTTTCAAACGTAACGTCCCCCACAGTAGTCTCATACGTCAGCGTGTTATCAGTGAGGATAGTGGAACCATACGCCTCAAAATGCCCTCCATTCATCAGAAACCATCTTTCGTACCCTGCAATATTCTGGGCGTTATTTGTGGAATCATAAGTAAAGAACACAGGATTACTGTAAGTCCCGTTTGTGTTTTTAGTGCCAAATCGAACATCAGCATTGTTGAACTTGATTAGGTTCGCCCAGACAGTAATGCTTTCGCTCTCTGCTACCCAAGTGGATGTAGTTGAGCCATTCCCAATATTAAAATCGGCATTTATTGTTGACGTTCGGAATCCCTGTTCCGTTAAAGTTGTAGAAGCCGATGCCGCAGAGCCACCAACAGTATTAAGCGAACTACTATTCGCATTTACAGCGGATACAATCCCCTGTGTGGTAATGCCCGTCCCTGTGCAAATTAAGACACCGGCTGAAACCGAATATGTAGCCATATTAATTAGCTGTTGTCGTAGTTACGCTCGAGCGGAGATACGAGCGATATTGAGTTGCCCGTCGAGCGTGTAATCGTTCCCGTCGCGCTTACATACTGCGCTGTGTCTAAACCGATAGCGACCACGGTGACGTTCGCGTCTGTCCCTGCCGTGCGCCCTCCCTGCACGTTTCCGTCATAGTCGAAGGCAAACGAGACGCTCGATGCACCTCCGACTGTGCCGGAGATGTCTGTGCCACTCTCATCATCGACGAGAATGGCCGACCCCGTTCCGAAGCCGCTCGTAAAAAACATCCGATAGATTGCGTCTGTATCAGAAACGAGGTTGGCATTGAACTGGATCGTTCCAGTGGCGATAAATGGGAACGTGCGAGCCGTGCCGCCCGTGTCGGTAAAGACCAGATTATTCCGGTCTGCTACTGCAAAATTGTCGATGTATACGCCTGTGGTCGTCGTCAGCGTTGCACCGGAAAACGTCATCAGACTGTCCTCTAATTGTCCGACCTGCGTTCCGGCACCGTCGTCGATGTCGGTGGCTTGTCTGAGTTTGTACTGCACGAACTCGTATATCTGCTGTGTTGATCCGCTGTTCCCATCCACCACGACATCGAAGTTGTAAGACACGCCGCCGATTGTGCGCGTGACTGCGCCGTAGGTGATCGACATTCCCGTGTAGGGTGTGTTCGAGGTGATGTCAGAGTCGGACGCTGAGATGTTCGTATCAGTCGCTTCAGCAAGCGGGAATCGGTTTGCGATGTAGTTGAGGGAGGTCAGACCAATGCTGGTTGACGTAGCCGATCCGTAGGTCTTACCTTGCGCCCTAATGTAGAGCGTGAGCGTGTCGGATCGCTTATCGAAATTACCGTTAGACGCATCACCAAATGTCTGGATGGCTTGGTTTATCGTTCCGGCGAAATCGAAGTCCGTCTTTGCTGTATCCGAGCTAAACGCATAATACGGCGTGTCGGCTGCGTCGATAGTACCGAGCGAGATGATACCCATATATTCTCGCTCTATCGCATCGGATGCGTTGATTTCTCGCCACCCTGCTGTGCGGATCAGGTTGCGCGTAGTATCATTGGCTGGCACCCAGCCCTCAACGAACTCGAACTGCTCCGGCGTGATCGAAACCATCGGGAAGGGATACGGGATTAGTGACGAGTCGTTTTTCCACTCCTCTTTGAGGAACGAATACAACGCCTGTCCCGTCACCCCATCATCAGATAGGTTTCCGGCTGTGGATAATGTTATTGTTTTTGCGCCTGCGCTGAGAGTGATCTCAGTGCCTTGGTTGAGATCATCTGGGTCGGTTATCAGTGCCATCTCATCTGCCTTGTTATATAATTTAAACTGGAGTAAATCCGATTAGATTGCCGTCATTATTGTATGATGCGACAACATCCACCGTGACGTTCCCCATTGTTGAAGTTATTCTTTCTACCCTATCTCCAGGGCCATATGCAACGGTCTTAACCAAGCCATTTGACCTTGTTACTGATATGATTCTTCCTCCGCCATCATACGTTGTACTTGTTACGTAGCTTAGATCTGGCTCATTTAGTGAAATAACTACACTATCAACAGAGGAAGAGCCGCTAACGCTTACATTTTCTACGCTCTGCGTTGCTGTTATTTCAATGTCTGGCGTAGACGTTGTAGCAGATATATCAACCGTGCTGACACTTGGCGTAGCATTGACTGTTACGCTGTCAACATTTTGCGATACGCTGACTGTGACAACGTCACCCATCAGTTAGTTACATCCTGTTCAACAGGCATAGTCCCCTTTATGTACGTCTTCACAACGCCATCGGACTGGACAAACTGTATATCGTAATAGTGGGTACCTGGAGGGAAGTCTACTATAAATGCGTCTATTTGGAATTGACCTGACGTAGCATTTGTAACGGTTATGCCATTGCCCTCAGATAGAGACAATAACTCAGGGCCAGTTTTAGAATCTTTCTTAAACTTAGCCGTGATCGTTACATTGGTTAGGTCGTATGGAGATGCATTTACATTGACAGTAAAAGAGGTTCCGTCATGCGTATCACCCCGATATTGTGTAGGAAAAGCGTAGGTAGATGCCATTATAGTAAACCCTTGTCCCCTTATGTATTAGGCTTACTATAAGTATCGCTGAATAGTCTTTTTTAAGAAACTAAAACAGGCATTTTTTATTAAATCAATCGAAACTCCTAAGTCCAACAAAAACAGTGCCTTCGACTGTCATTTGACACAGCTCAAACGCTTGTTCCTCTGAAAATCCCTCTCTTACAAATGCTTGGTATATAGACCATGCCATTTTTGCTACCAGCTTGTATTCCATTGTCCTTTCTTCGGACAATAAAGCCTTTTCAACCTCTTTATATTCATCCTTAAGCCGCTTGGATCGGATGATCCTTGTTATATCTGCAATTATGTGTTCTATGTCATTGTCTTCACTGTCGTCACTCACAGGCACCTCTCCTAGATAATTGAGAAATAATCTTCTTACAAAGCATCTTTTTTGCACCCTTAGCGTTTGTCAGTGTGTAGCTTTGCATCTCTTTAATACTGCACTTCTCTACAAAGTGGACAGATTCATCTTCTTGTATGTCGTTTACTATAGCACTAGGACAGCAGTGATATGCAATCATATCCCCATCTTCATAGACTGCCTGCTCAAGTATTATTCCACGGCCCATGCGGGTATAGCAAGCATACATCCTACTATTGTCCTATCTCTCTTTTGGCTTTCTCCTTTATTGCTTGTGCTATAAACTCGCTCATCGACCTATACTTATTATTAGAAGATCTATCTCGGATGAATTCCTCAATGCTTGATATCACCTTAGACATCTCTGTGCTGATATAAATACTCATTCCATATCCCCTGCCGCTACTAGACCTGCTTTTCATATAGCATCTCCTCAAAATCAATTGTAAATGTGCCGTAATTCCCTGCTGTTCCATACACGTTCTTTGCAATCCTATAGTTATTGATCATTCCATTGGGCATCTCTTCTCCTGAGTTGCGTATCTCAACGCGCACATGACAATAGGTCTGAAGACTAATATCTCCCTTTGAATTACCTGCGGCATGGCAGTGGTTAGCAACGCCGACATGAATACCTGACTGCATACAGATCACATGCGCCTTTGCCGCGAAGTCGGATATAGCCCAATCGTCCCAGACGCCAATCGGATCAAAAACGATCAGATCTGCTTCACTTTGTGCAGATGAAGACAGGAGAGAAAGTGCGTCGTCTTTAGACATATTGGGCGCTCTTATAATAGCAGACCCAGCATTGTTTCCCATTAGCCCTACCATATGGCTTGGAAATGTGCCGTCTAAATCGACATAGACGCCCTTTTTGTGGCCAAACATAGACATTAGAAGCCCTGTTTTCCCCACACCTTCGTCCCCGTATAGCTCAAAAAACCCACCAAACCCGCCATTTAAGGCCAAATTTAGCTCATCAGAGTGACTGCGTATCTTTCTTGTCATACATATAAATATAGTATATTATGCAAATTATGCAAATATACTATGCTATTTAAAATAGGTATGTTGCAAATAGAGCATAGTTCGTAGATATTTAAGGTAAATAACTGAAGGACTACACTATATGGATACGATAAGACACACTGACAGCAATGGCTGTACGTTCATCACCACGTTTCAGTCAGACGCTGATGGAGTGCAGTCTTTGATGGAGTATGCATACGGGGCCGATAAAACCCTGCAGCACTTTATGCACAAATCGCTCAATGAGAGCCATACCGCAAGAATTGCGGAGTGCTACAGCTGCTGTGACGACCCTAGACTGCCACAAGAAGTGCTAGATATGCCAATTGGCAAGAGAGAGGACTTCGTAGCGGCATTCAATGCGAGCTTTTGGCATTACAGTAAGTCTATGGATGAAGGATACGACGAGACGATGCCAGAAGGCGTGAACCGCACTCGCTATGCAATGGAGAAAGCATACGAGATGTGTGGATATCACGATGATAAAGAAGAAATGGATATGGATTGGCAGTGGGACGACGACGAAGACCCCGACGATATGGATATGGAGGCGGGGTTCTACGACGACTACGAAGAGGTGCTAGTCGAAGGCGATAAGACTGATTTCCCCAAAAAGGGAGACGATCAGAAAATCTCACTAAACAACAGCCAATACAAGCAATTCCCCTTCGCGTATGCTGAAAAGCTAAAAGAAGAATATCCATCTATATGGAAGCGCGGGGGCAATATATATGGAAACACCGCATATCAAAACTGGATTAAGGCCCGTAAGGGAGAAATGACCCCAGGTGTTGAGCGGTGGATTAAAAAGCGTGAAGCATGGGCGGCAAGGCACTTTAAGAACAAGAGGCCTGCTGGCGTAGTAGCCCTGATAAAATGGGGCGTTGTGGGCCAGTTAGGTGTCAGTGGCATGAAGAAAGTGCTAAAGCCTCTTATAGATCGCGAAAAGAAGAAAATGGCCGCAGGTGCGGCAATGGAAGAATCAGTCTCTGACGGAGACGGCATTATTCGCCTAAGAGAAACCTTTGTTGGCGGCATCCCCTTTGAATCTTTTAAAGAGTCAGCAGGGGGATATACCAACGAGATAACCGTAATAGAACGCGGATGGTCTCTCAATGGCAACTACTATGGCGATCAAGCTTGTAGTGAAATAGCTAAACAGGCCAATGACCTTGTGGTTGGATACTTCAATCACGGCGAGACGTTCAATAGAGATCCTCGCGACTGGGCCATTGTAACTGAAAGCGGACGCTACGAGCGAGGAGCCGTAAAGAGCCGGATTCATATCTTCAAAAATCCCGATGGAGCCTTTTTGGAAGAGCGTATCAATTACGCCAAACGTAAAAAGGCCAATCACCTGTTTGGTGTATCTATTGACGCTTTTGCTCAGGTTTCTGAGGGAGAAGCTGAAGGCCAGGACGGGGTGATCGTTGATAAGATCCTCAAGCTCAATTCAGTTGACATCGTCATGGTGCCAGCGGCCAAAGGAAACTTTCAGGCCAATGAATCCGCTGATGATGTTGCTTCATTAACAAACGATTCCAAGGAGATCCCAATGGATATCGATGTTTTGAAAGAAGAGCACCCGGAAGTGGCCGATGCCTTGATAGAGGAAGGTCGCGTAATGGGCGCTTCAGCTTCGAGCGATGAAGTCGCAGAGAAGCAAGAAGAACTGCTCTCCGCTCTTGGTAAGATAGGTGAGCTTGAAGAAAGCTTGGCCAAAGCTACGGCCAAGGTGGACGAGTATGAGCAGGCTGAAAAGCTTGCCATTTTTGAATCCAAAGTTCGCACCATGATCGCTGAAGGTCTCGACGAATGCAAGCGCAGCGAGCGTTTTGAGAAGATCCTGATCGGCCTTGGTGAGGACAACATTGAGACGATTTCTGAGATGATTTCAGATCGTCAAGAATCCACCGCCAGCGCAGTTGTTACTGGCGAAGGTGTTGGCAGTTCCGTAGTGGAAGCTGTGGAAAAGGCCGACGAACCCCACGCTGAAGTCGCTGAATCGACGGAAGAAGATCGACTCGCAGCATTCAAAGCCAACCTTAAGGGATAAGGGAGACACACATATGGCAGCTCCAAGAATTTTACAGGAAGCGGGCGATAGGGATCGGATTGTAATCCCTGTTGGCTCTTCGACGAATCTAGAGAAGGGTGACCTTCTCAGCTACGAGTCGAGCGCGGCTGTTTTAGTCGATGCCGACACGGAAGATGCGACCTTTATCGGCTATGCCGTCAATCAGGTCAGCTCGGACTTCAGCGAGCCTGATCGCATTGTCGCTGGCCTCAAGGGTATCGTTGAGTATGACTGCGCTAGCGCAGCTTATGATGTCGCTGACGGACTAAAGTATTCGGCTGAGAACACCGTTGTTGCTGACGGTGGCGCTAATACGATTGCTTTTGCCGCTGAGACGAAAGGCACGACGACTCGTCTCGCCGTTTTGATTGACGTTCTCGCGTTGGGCAAGCTGTTCGCGGTATCCGCCTAAGCCTAACTACTGAAAAGGAAAGGTCACATATAATGAGTGCAATTAAGGAACTATTTCGCAGCCACCAGAACAACGTGGCTGACCTTCGTCAGGCTCAGGAAGCTACCGTTGCCGATTTGGGCAAGTGGCTTGAGACTGGTGAGGTTGATCCGCGCAGCTTGAGCCTGCGTGAGATGTGGGACGTTTTCGTGACGCCCCAGCTTGAGAAGAAGGGCAAGAGCTTTGACTATCGCACCTCCGACTTCGCTGAAGTTCGTGAGGAAATGGTCAGCTCGCAGTTTCCTACGGCTACGGGCAAGCTGATCCACCCCGCCGTTATTGAGGCGTACGAAGTTGACACGGCTCCTATCCGCTCGCTGTTCACGGAAGTTCGCTCAGATCGTAACGAAGAAGAGATCGTCGGGTTCACCGATGGTGATCGCCCTCGTCACGTTGAAGAGGGTTCGCCCTATCCCGAAGGTTCGATGGGCGAGAAGAAGGTCAAGATTCGCAACCACAAGTTCGGTATGGGCATGGGCCTGACCGTTGAGATGGTTCGCTTTGACCAGACCGACGAGCTTCTCAACCGCGCTCGCGCTACTGGCTCAATGATTGGCGATCTGCTCGAAGAGTTTGCCGCTTATCGTTTGGCCGACACGGCTTGGAGTGAGATTCAGGAGAGCGCCAGTCAGGCGTTCGTATACAATGGTAGCGCCGCTGCTTTGTATGCCAACTCTCACACGGGCGTTGACGACCAGACCAACGACAACTTGGGAACGGCTGGTGCGCCTAGCATCACGACGGTTCGCGAAGCTAACAATCTGCTCATGGGTATGAAGTCGGAAAAGGGTCGTCCCGTCCGCGTTCGTCCCCGTGTTGTTTTCGCTCACGCTCAGATGGCCGATCAGTTGCGTCAGTTCTTCGGCGCACAGGATTTCGACATCAGCAGCGCGAATCGCGACGTAAACATCTACAAGAACGCTTTCAACATCGTTACGTCTCAGTTCTTCCCCTCCACCACGAACTGGTTCTTGGGCGATCCGAGCCGCCAGTTCCGTATGCAGTGGGTATGGGAACCTCAGACGACCGACGCTGGTGGCGATCCTAAGCGTGATGTTCTTACGTCCTTCTACACCTCAATGATGTGTGGTATCGGCGCTACGGACTACAAGTTCGTTGCTAAGAACCCGTACGCTGGCTAATAAGCCTTAGTTGCTGGCGGTGAGCAGTAGGTGCGGCTTAGCTCACCGCCATAAGGCAACGAAACAACCCGTGGGGGGACTTATCTCGTCTCCTCCTCCGCACACATCCACTCAGGCGTAGCTTGAGTCCCCCCACGGATCTTTTATAAAGGGACACGCGAGATGTCGAATATTGTTTTTTCAAACTCTACGGGCGTTTTATCGCCATCGGGTGCAAGTATAGGATCTATTACGCTTGTAGCTGGTGCTAGCAACGCAACGTGTGAGATTACAGACTCAGTAACAACAGGCAGCTCAGCGACGATCATGTCCTTGGCTTGCTTGGCCAATGATACGGTCACTGTCTCTTTGCATGGAGTTGACGCTAATACGGGCGTTTACTTAGAAGCCGTATCAAATGGAACCGTATTCTTAGAGCTACTATAACCTCAGGACGTATGGGCCTGGTGGTATCAGAAAAAGCCTTCCCTTAAGCCACATCCAGCTACGGTTAGTGGCCTTGTATATAGAACAGAGAAAACTTAAATAGCACCAAAACAGGTGCGAAAGATGATGCGACGATGGCAATGCCAGCTACATATTGTACGCCTGCTGACTTACGCAATCTGTCGGAGTATATCTCTACTGAAATAAGAGACAACGCTAGACTCCGTCAGTTTCAGCTTAGGGCAGATTCTATCATAAGGGACAGCTTGCGCCCCTATTATCCGATTGAGTCTGGCCTATATGAGTCTGCTCCGTGGAATGGGCCGGTGCTAACGCCCTTCGCTTTGCCAGATGATGGCATAGTTGGCAATACGGGCGATGCACAGCTTCTTGATGTAACGGTTGCAACAACGGCAGATACAACCGCTACATATACCGTAACCATAGGGAACGCAAACACCTTCACAGTCTTTTCTGAGATTGAGGGCAATCAGGGGTCAGGTGACATATCGGTTGACTTTACAACTAGCAATGGAGATGTAACGATCCCTGCGGCTAATTGGGTGGGCGATCCTGTCACGGGCGATTCCTTCTTCTTTACGGTATACAGAGCTAAGCCGCTTATCGTAAGTATCAGTGCGCTTATGTCGGCTGGATTGATGCTCAAGTCTGTATCTGAGACTGGATCAATCGATGAGCGAGGCACAGAGTTTTACAACAATGGGAACGAACTCCTTCTCCGCTTGCAAGCACCGTATGATGATGATGGGTTGCAGTTAGAAAGCTTCACACCAAGAGACATATCACCAGAAGGGATACAATATCATGTAGACCATTTAGGGAGAGATGTTGGCAGGTATTCTGATAATGAAGCAACTCCGTGGGTCGATTCGACTCCGGGCGGGTATGGATTTTACTACGGGCCTATATGGCTTAAGTATTGGGGCTAAGTGGCTACTGATATAGACAGAGAGCTAAAAAAGCTTGGCGAATATACTAGCTATGAGCTTAGCCGTGGGCAAATCCGCCTCCCGACTATAAGCAAGTCCCAGGCTAATTACACGTTTTATATAAGAGGCGAAGGGGGTGAAGATTATCTAGCTGGCCTTGAAGATTCTATGAAGAATGCTCGTAAGTATCTCGGCATGAAGGGCAAGATGGGCAAAGACATACGCAAGAATCTTAGCGTTGCATTCTCTGTCCAGATAATCCAGAACTTTCAAAGCCAGACTGATTCAACTGGTGCTGATTGGGCACCATTAGAGGATGCAACAGTTAAGAGAAGAAAAAGAAGATCTCCTTTTGCTCGAACCTCAAAGGCCAAGGCGATTGCTTCGAGGGTCAGCAAAAGGAGAAAATCTGGAGAGACAGACAGGAAATATAAAGCTCGACAGCGAGAACGCAGTAGGTATTTGAAATCGCGAATAGAATTTTTGGAATCCAAAGATGCTGAAAAGAGACTTGAGCTAGAAGGTACAGCTAAAGCCAAGGCGGCAAGGGATAGACGGTCTCCATTAAAACCTGATACGCGTGTAAAGCCAGCCGATTTGATGCAGTACAGCACTGGAAGTAGAGGGCAGAGTAATATGCCTCTTATTGATTCAGGCGAGCTGTTTAATCAGGTGACTGGCACAGTGGGGTTCCCTAATACACAAACAGGCCTCCGAATGGCAAGCAACATAGAAGGAACGGGCGCGTTTGATCTTACCATTTCAGCAAATGGTGAAAAAATAGCTTTTGTCCCTAAGTCGGGCATGCTTTCAAAAGAAACAAAGAAAAAGATAGAAGTACATAATAGAACAGTAGCAACCAAAGGGGGTAAAGGCGGTAAAGTTCCAGGCCGTGAATTTATCTATACCACCCCTACATTTGCAGAGTTAGTAAAGAAGGTATTGGGATACGCTGGTTTAGCAGCAGCGCCTGATGGAACACTGTCCAAACAGTTAAAAGGAGCTGAACAAACTACGAGAGGCTTTGCAAAACAATTAAGCGTCAGGATTTTAGAGAATAGAGGTATAAATCAAAAATCAATCTACAGGTCACAATTATCTGATGCGTCTTTATTCGGCCAACTGCTAACAGGCGGTTTTCTATCAGATAAAGACATCAATGACTTTAATGAAATGGTAGGCTTTCTAGACGGAGGAAGGAACCTAAAAAAATTAGCAGTTTCGGCTGAACGATATTTGAAAAAAGGCAGAGTTCGATGAGCGCAGAGTATGAAGCAAGCATGCTTTCTCTGATTAGCTCAGTGAGGAATAAGCTATTTGATGAATCCAAGAATTCTTCGGGTTCACTATATGGCATTAAGCAAGTAAAGCGTGGCTTTTTGCCAACTAATACGCAGTTCCCCGTCATAACGCTGACTCCTACATCAGAGCGCGTGATTAAAGTGACGAGCGACTGTAAGCATGTTACTAAATCCATACGACTGTTCATCATCGCCCACGGCGGAGAAAGTGATGATGTAAAAGACATAAGAAAGTATGGAGAGGCAGTGCATGAAAAGATCTTAAGCGACTACAAGCCCGTAAACAACGATGGCGTTGAGATGGCATATGCTACGGACTTTACGCGAATGGAATACGAAGAAAGAGGCATGTCGGCAGAGATGGAGATTGTTTTCTACTGCTTGGAAAGTGAACCAGAGAGAACAATTGCCTCTACAGTAACGGACAACGCTTCGGTTAATACAGTATCAGATGCGATATACAGTCACTTAAACGAGCATAGGCACACAACGCTAAATGGCTTCTCGCAGATACTACAAGAGGATTGGAACAGACTCAAAGAAAGGGCATTCCCCTCTTTGACTGTAGCCGTAGACGATCAAGTCAATATAGATAGGTCATCAGGCAGAGAGCAGACAGATATGACATTTCGATTTGATGTGCTGTCGAAGGTGGGCAGTGCTTCAGACAGCATTTTGAACAAGCATTTAGTACTGACTGATGCAGTGAAAGGACTCATTGTTGGGAACGCATCATGGGGCGGAGCATGCAGCGATAGTCAGTACACCGGCATCTCATACGGAACCACAGTTGTAGATGAAGCGATGCTTTATGCATCACAGTTAGAACTCAATGCCTCTGGAAGGCATACTAAACCACAGTCGTCAGCCTCCTGACGCTAACTTTTCATAGGAGTAATTACAATGGCTATACACGCATTATGGGAAGATCGATACGGTCTTTCTGTCAGGAAGGCGGCGGTTGATCTTTCTGACCTGACAAGCACGGCTTCGTTCTTGACTGCATCGCACACCAACGTCGGTGTGGCGAGCAATGAAGGCAAGAAGCACTTTGGCAATCAGCCAACGACATATGAATTGGGAAACCTTTTAGATGGGGGTTCTGAGACAAGCGTCACCATCAGAGAGAGGATTCTCAATGTCCCAAGCACGGGATTTTTGCAGATTGAACTAGATTCTGGTTCGACTCAAAATCTGGCTTATACTGCTGTTTCCGATGAAAGGTACCTGACTACCACGGCGTTGACAACGGGAACAGAGACAAGTGTTATAGTTGGCGCAAGCCTTCCCTTGGACTCAATCCCTTCTACTGGAACACTCAAGGTGACGTTGGACTCTGGTGTGCAGACTTCAAATATAAACTATAGCGCCGTATCTAGTGGCGGCGGCAATACGACCTTCACTATCACTTCAACAGATTTCAGCGGCGCTGATGAAGCTGCTGTTGGAAGTGCTGTAGAGATAACGGGGGTTGGGTCTGGCAGAACTATTTTCACCATTGGCTCAACAAGCTTCAGCTCTGACAATGCGACTGCTGGTAAAAAAGTATTAGTTGATAACATTATTGGTCAGCCGACAAGTAAGTCTGGCACTGTCGCTACGGGAAAGATCTTTGGACTGCCCGTAACCGGCAACCCTGGTATTGCTATCAACCAAGATACAATCGAAGTGCAGAAGACGGACGGCTTTGCAACACAGCGCGTTGGTGGAGCGGATGAGGCTTCTGACATTTTCCGTGCTGGACAAAACCCATCTGCATCTTTCGATTTTGTTACAACGGGCAAGGCGCTTGTTCAGACTGCAGCTCTGTTCTTCCAGAACGGCCTTAAAGAGGTGCAGTATGACTTAGATCGCAAGGTTGCCAAGCTTCCGTCAAATACGGATGGGGCCGAGCCTTCCTACTGGGGTACGTTTGTACGTAAGATCAGCAGCGCTAGCGCAAACAGCCATTTGCTTTCCGACTCTGTTGCTTCTTCGCTTTCGTTTAGCCTTTCTCAGACAGCTCCTCTGTCGATATCAACGACTCTACAGGGTCGTTTGATGAACCATGACGCAAATGTATCAACCTTGAATGATAATTTTGCTGGAAACAAAACGGCTACTGCAAAAGAAGCTCAGATCTTCGGACTAGATGGCAAGAGAAACTACCTGCTACAAGACTCAATCATCGCCTTTGAAGCAAGTAATGGAGATGAGGTCGTTATGGCAGTTGAAGCTTTGGACTTGTCCTTGAGCGCAGAGGTTACGCCCAACCGATTCAACACCTTCTTTCCTCTTAATATGGTATTGGGCAATTACACTGTAGAAGGATCGTTTACGATTCCAATGCTCGGTAAAGGTTCAAACAGCAGCTTGGATTATGACTACTTCTGCTCTCTTATGGCTGACGCAGGCGGATCGGGTACGGGCGCATCTTCGGCATACGATCCCAAGCTTTTGTCTATAAACTGGGCAAATACAGATTCTACCTACCTCAATGCTAAGACCGCTGGACAGACTGTTGCATTCAAAGACACGACATTGGCTTCCGCCCTCTCCGGCGCTACTACCACTGAGGTTGTAGTTGTAGGCGATTATACGTC